>Ga0334882_1000275_pt1 | contig 89360 bp, 57 predicted proteins | sample GraSluR1_MG_5_FD_207226 | JGI IMG/M metagenome (GOLD analysis project Ga0334882, IMG submission 207226) | Sludge microbial communities from methane-producing bioreactor in Wageningen University, Netherlands - Granular Sludge_15_04-R1 | ecosystem: Engineered > Bioreactor > Anaerobic >... | reverse complement strand
TTCGATCACGACGGAAGAGGCGTGGAGGAAGAAGCCGGGGCCGGAGGTCCGAGGTCCGAGGTCCGAGGTCGGAGGCCGGGAGTCAGAGGATACAGGACGCAGGGCGGAAGGGAAGATGGATTGGTCGGTCGCATCCATGGACAATCACGTATCTGGATCGGTTTCCGGACCTCGGACTTCGGACCTCGGACCTCGGGTCGTTTTTCCATCATACGAGACTCGTCTCGTTGATGGAAAAACGCCCCGCCGCTCCGCCTCGGCGCACAGCGGCGAGGGCGACACCAGCTTGCCGCTGGCTTCGAAATTCTGCGCCAGACAGTGGGTCATGCAGCGACCGGCATGCAGGCAATCGCCGCACACGCCCGGGAACGGGCCCCGCAAGTCTTTGCGCATCTGCACCAGCACCGGGTGGGTCAGCCATACTTCGTGCAAACTGTCCCGCCCCAGCCGCCCAAAACAGAGTTCCGTGACACTGCGCCCAATGCCGCACAACGCCATTTCCCCCGTGCCCAGAATACCCAGAATGTGCCGCACATGGCATCCCGCTCCCTCCCCGCCGTAGCGCAGCAACTCCTTCACCGTGGACATCGCCGGCGGCACCATGGCCCCCAGATGGATCGGATACGTGTCCTGCAACGCCCCGCGGATCAGATGAATCAAGGCCACCTGTTCATCAAAATCCAACCCCTGCCCCAACCGATGCATCTCCGCCCCGCGCCCGGAATGCGTCACCGGATTGAACTTCACCGAGGATGCCCCCAACTTCATCGCCAACTCGATCAGATCCCCGATCCGCTCCAGGTTTCCGCGATAAACCGACATGATGATCTGCGGACGCAACCCGGCCTCCACCAGAAACCGGATGCCCTGCACCGCCTCCCGAAACGCCCCCGGCTTCCCCCGGAACCGGTCATGCTCCGGCTCCTCCGGACTGTCCAAACTCACCGCCACACGCTTCAACGTGGTGTGCCGAACCAGATGGCCGGCCAGATCGCGATCCATCAGCGTCCCGTTGGTTTCCATCGAGAGCTCCAATCCCTCGGACGTCAGATAATCGACGATTTCCCGGAACCGGGGATGCAGCGTCGGTTCTCCTCCCGTCAGTTTGGCCCCCGACAGCCCCATCGGCTTGGCCTCCGCCACCGCCCCCTTCAACTGATCGAGATCGAGGCATTCGGCCGGAACGGGCTTTCCGCGCACGAACGTAGGCGTGATCCAGCAATGCCGGCAGTGCAGGTTGCAACCTGCCGTGAGATACAGATAAACTACCTTCAGGGCCGGCACGTCCGGCGGCATGCCCACGACCGGTGCGGCCGCCGCCTCTTCATCCAGCCCGTCGCAGGTATCGGAAGCCTCCGTCACGCCGGCTCCTCCACCACGCCGATGAATCCCTTCCCCAGCATCCCGTCCAGAAATTCCGCCACGTCCTTCTCGACCTGCTCCCGCTCTGCGCCCTCGCACACCTCGACCAGATGCCCCACCACCTCCGCCCGGGTCCGCGGGGCCGACAAATATCGCCAGATTTCCACGGCGACGGGATTGATCACCTCCAGCATGTCGGTCTCGGCATTGTACAACAGCCCGCCATCGTCGTCTTCCGTCCGGAACGACACATCCGGATCCGACAGGTATCTCGCCTCGCTCATGTTTTCACGCCTTTCCTTGTGCAAGGGCACCACGCGCCGCACGATCCCCTGCTCTTCCATCTGCAGCAACGCGTCTCGAACCGCTCCGGCCGCCATCTCCGCAGCCTCGGCAATATCCTCCACCGTCCGCACCCCGTCAACTTTCCCCAGAATGCTCCGCCCCGCCGCATTGATCTCCCGCAGCTCCAGCGCCCCGCCCAGCAGCACGAGCGAGCGTTGTCCAAAATCCTCGATGGAGACGTCGTTTCGCAGGCGAAACGTCAGGAGGCAGGGGACAGGAGACAGGGGACGGAGATCAGGGGACATATCGCTCTTCAGGCGGGAAGCTCTTGCTGGCTTCAAACACTCTCATCGCCAAATCGTAGGCCTTCTGATACACGGCAAGCTCTTTAATCGTTTGCGCCATTTTCTACTCCTCCCTCTCTCCCGTCTCCTGTCCTTTGTCTCCTGTCCCCTGTCTCCTGTCCCCTGTCTCCTGTCCCCTGTCTCCTGTCCCCTGTCTCCTGGACAAACCGTCGGTAGCAGCACTCCGGATTCGCCACGTTCATTTCGCCGGTCCGCGTGAACTCCGCCGCTGGACAGCCACCGCTGCAGTACGACGCCCATTCGCAGTCTTCGCAGCCCGGGACCTGCTCCATGGGAATCCGGCCTCTCCGCCGCATCTCCATCAGCAGCGGGTGATCCTGCCAGATGGTGCGAATGGACGTCTCGCCGATCCGTCCCAGCGAAGCCGCCGCCAGCATGTTGCAGGGCACGATCATGCCGTCGTGATGCACCGCCAGCTTGGCGAACATGCACCCGCACGACGACAGACTCCCCATTTTCCACCGCCGCGTCTTTTGTCCGCTTGCCTTGGCTTCCTCCATTTCCCGGAACATGTGCCACAGGGCCAACGAACCGGCCGAGGCCTGAATGCGGCCGGTATTCCGCTGCTCCAGCCGCACCAGCGTCTCCATCGCCTTCACCCGCTGCGCGGGCGTCAGCACGACTTCCTCGCGGTGCGCGCAACCCGTCCCCATGGGCATGGCGTCGTTGGTGCCGATCCGGGCCAGCCCCACGTCGTCCAGCAGGAGACGAATCGTGTTTTCCAGGTCGTCCACATTGTGCTGGTTCACGGTCACGCGGGCGGTCACCGGCAGGCCGGCCGCTTTCAACAGACGCAGGCCGCGCAGCGCCCGCTCGAAGCTGCCCGTCCCTCGCGACGCATCGTGCACCGCCGCGCAGGAGCCGTCCACGGAAACCTGGATCGAATCCAGCCGGCGGCGGCGCAATTCCTTCTCCAGTTTCGCCACCGTCGCTTCGGTCACCAGTGTGCCGTTGGTCAGCAGGCTGTAGCGCATGCGCCCTTCGATCAGCGCATCCACCAGCTCCCACAGGTCCGGCCGCAGGAACACTTCGCCGCCGCTGAGCGCCAGGCCCCGGACCGCCAGAGACTTCAACTCGGCGAAAAAAGCTTTCCAACGCTCGCCGGACAGGTCGTCGCGCCCGGCCATCTCGTCGGCGTAAAAGCAATAGGCGCAGCGCAAATTGCACCGGCCGGTCAATGACAAATCGAAATTCCGCGGCGCTTCCTGCAGCTCGGAATAGTCTTCCGGGGAGAGCGGAACCGGAGCCGGTGTTTCCAGCGTCTCGGCAAAACCGTCGCGCCGCAGTTCTTCGGCGAACTCCGCGGCATCGGATCGAATGTCTTCGGTCAGCGCAACGTCGTATCGCCGGGCCAGCGCCTGCGCGAGGTCTTCCGTCCGGGCGACGCCATCCATGGCCTCCCAGACGGCGTGCCCGGCCCGATTGACGACCTTTTCACGGCCGGCATCCGGATCGAACAGAATCAGGTTGTCTCCCTCCCGGCAAGCCGACACCTGCAGCCGTCGGCGCCAATGGACCGTGGGCCTGCCCGCGTTCATGTCCCCGCGCCGGACGGCGCCGGGGCGTATTCGGGCACGATCTCCTTCAGGACGGCCTTGACCCCCTCCGCCTCGAAGGAATCCGCCGCCTGGACCAGCCGGTCGATTTGAGAACGCACCGACCGATCGGCTTCCTCCCCCGCTCCTGACGCCCCGTCGCGCCGGAGCACCATGATTTTTTCGTGCGCCGTGGCCACGATGCCCTCCCCCTGCGTGATCAGCTCTTCGTGGAGCTTCTCGCCGGGCCGCAGCCCCGTATACTCGATCTGGATGTCCTGGTCGGGCACCTTGCCGGACAGCCGGATCATGTCGCGCGCCATGTCGGCAATTTTGACCGGCGTGCCCATCTCCAGAATGAAGATCTCCCCGCCATCGCCCATCGCCCCCGCCTGCAGGATCAACTGGCAGGCCTCGGGAATCATCATGAAGAACCGGGTAATGTCCGGATGCGTCACGGTCACCGGCCCGCCGGCGTGGATTTGCTTGCGGAACAGCGGAATGACCGACCCCGAAGACCCCAACACGTTGCCGAAGCGCACCGCCATGAAGCGCGTCTTGCCGACGGGCCGCGACTGGAGCGCGATTTCCGCCACGCGCTTGGTCGCCCCCATCACGTTCGTCGGCCGCACCGCCTTGTCGGTCGAAACCAGCACGAACCGCTCCGCCCCGTACTCCTCGGCCACATCCATCGCAGTCAGGCTGCCCAGCACATTGTTCAGGATGCCCTCGCGGGGATTCATTTCCACCATCGGCACATGCTTGCAGGCGGCGGCATGGAACACCACCTGCGGGCGGTACCGGTCGAAGACACTGGCCATCAGGGTCCGGTCCTGCACCCGCCCCAGCACGATCCGCAACCCCTTGAAACGGCTTTCCATCAGCAGTTCCTGCTCGATCCGATAGAGATTAAACTCGTTGGCCTCAATCAGCACTAGCACGGCCGGGTTGAAGCGCAGGATCTGCCGGCACAATTCCGAGCCGATAGACCCCCCCGCACCCGTCACCGCCACGGTTTTCCCGGTCAGGCACCGGCCAATCCCCGCATAGTCCAACTGCACCGGCACACGCCCCAGGATGTCTTCGTATTCCACGTTGCGCACGTCGTTGACGGTCACTTTCCCGTCCACGAGCGATCCCAGCGATGGCAACGTCTTGAACGGCAGGCCGGAGGTCTTGCAGGCCCCGACGATCTGCCGCATGGTCTTCCCTACCACCGATGGCATCGCAATCAGAATTTCGTCGGCCTGGAACCGGTTCACGTGGAACAGCAGCCGGCTGATCGGTCCCCGCACCGGCACGTCTAGCAGGGTTTGCCCATGCTTGCGGGTGTCATCATCGATGCAAGCCACCACGTCATATTGCGACCGGCGATTGCCCTGGATCTCCCGGATGATGCTCGCCGCCGCATCGCCCGCCCCGATGATCAAGAGCCGGACATGCCGGGTCGGCAGGCTCTCCTCCTCTTCCCGATCCCAGAATTTCAAGACCGACCGCTTGTTTGTGCCAATCACCCGAATGACCAACCGGAAGCCACCGCAGAAAAATAGCGTGAATATGCTGTCCGCCAGAAAGATGGACCGGGAAAAGCCCTTGAACTGATGCACCAACGTCAGCACCGTCATGATGGCCAGCGTCGAGAGGATGGAGGCCTTGGCCAGCCGGATGGCATCCGGGACACTCGTATACCGCCACATGCCCCGGTACACCCCCATGACCCCAAAAACGAACGCTTTCATCGGCAGGAGGATCGGCAGCAGAAACGCAATCCTGCGCCACTCCGCCGCCGGAACCTCCAGTGAAAAGCGCAACCCGTACGCCAGAATCAACGACGCCGCAAACAGCACCATGTCCCCGATCAGGATGACATAGAAGTTTCGGTTTTTCAGTTGCTCAATCATGTGAATTCCATACAGACCCACCGCCCGGGAACAGGACGCCCGCGCATGGTGGAGAGGATAACCCCCCTTATTGAAAAGAAACAGGGAAAAATCAGCTTCCCGACATTATTCCCGCGACCGTGACAGGCCCCACCCCGCCCAGATCCAGGCCGCGATCACCCCGATGGCGTTGGCGACGGCGTCAGCCCAACTGAACGACCGGCTTCCCCCGCTGAGGGTCAATTGGGCCACTTCCATGAGCAGCCCATAGCCAATCGCCGCCGCCGGCCAGCCCGGGCCGGGCCTCGCCTCCCCCTCCCGTGCCAGCGTCCAGCGCAACAAGGCCCCCAACACGCCATACAGCAGCACATGCACCACCTTGTCCAGGCCGGGAACCTGCGTCGCCGACGGCGGAAACACCCGCGCCGGCAACAGCGACAGCACCGCAATCAGCGCCAGATGCGCGGTGCAAAGTCCGCGCCGGACGGCCAGCGGGACAACCGAAAAGGGGACACCCATTCAATCCTCGCGTTCCCGGAGAGCCTCCAGTTGCAGGATGGCTTCCTGGTCCCGGGGACGGTTCATGGCCTTTTTGGCATCTTTAACCGCATCGCGCAATGAAAGCATCGACCGCAGAGCGGCATCATGGCGGAGCAGGCGTTCGGCGACGGTCAGCCGAAGGTTCGCTTTCAGCAGAGAAATGTCTATGCCGCAGGCTTTCGCGCGCGTCCATGCTGAAGGCAAAGAGCGCCTTCTAGACGGCTTGTTATTCGGCTTCATGGTTTGGCTCCATCCGTGTGCATCGGTGTCCATCCGTGGTTACATCGGGTGGTGGCTGTCAACCTGCCGGAAAATCACGGCGACAACAAAATCAATCCTTGGACATGTTGAAAATGCGCATCGTAGGACACGAGGCGGGACCCCGTATCCAGAGCAGCCGCCGCGATCCAGATGTCGTTTGTGGGGATGGGGGTTCCCGCGCGGGACAACTGACTGACCAGAATGCCGTATCGTTCCGCCATATCGGCCGAAATGGAAATCGAATCGACACCGGGAAGTGCCAGGAATTCACCCAGTTGCCGCCGGTTTTCCAATCGACGCGTTCCCCTCTCAAATCCAGCATGCAGCTCACCCAGAACCGTCGCGGGCAGAAGAATTTCGTCTGCCGACTCCAGCAGTTCGGTTAGGGGCGGATGCCCGCCCATCAAGCGACTGTAAGCATTTGTATCCAGGCAAACCCTCATTTCAACCACACGTCGGCATCGATCTGCCCAAACTGTTTCATGTTCTTCTCAAAGGCCTGGCACTCTGCAGGGCTCCATTTTCCCGCGAACCCGGATAAATCCCGCTTATTGCTCTGACGGACACTCATTCCCAATGCTTGCGCGAGCAAGTCAACCGCCGTTCGGTTGATGCTGTGGCCGTCTTTCCTGGCCTTTGAGCGCAGCCCCTTTTTTACGGCGCCAGGAATCTGCCTCAATGTCATTTGTGAAACCATCGCCATCTCCCTTGTGCATTCATTTCCGATATCATTACAATATCACTTTTGAATCCATATTTACAATCAAAATTACCGCCACTCCGACATAAACCCAATCTTCTGGACGCAGCCCAAGTATCGGGGCTTGACGCCATGCCCGAACCGCTCAGGCCCGGTGTTGTCGGATAATCCCACAGACGCGGTCGAGGTCGTCCTCCGTCATGGCCGTCCCCGATGGCAAACAAAGCCCTTGTGCAAATAGCCGCTCGCTGACCGCTTCCCGCCCCTTCCAAAACGCGTGCCCGGCAAACACCGGCTGCAGATGCATCGGCTTCCACAACGGCCGGGCCTCGATGTTCTCCGCCTCCAGCGCCTCCCGCACCGCATGCGTGTCGGCTCCGAATGCCGCCGGATCGATCAGGATGGCCGTCAGCCAGCGGTTGCCGCGGAAACCCGCGGGCTCCGGCATGAAGGAGACGCCCGGCAGATCCTCCAGCCGCTGCCGGTAGCCGTCGAAAATTTCGCGGCGGCGTGCCACCCGTTCGTCCAGCACCTCCAATTGCCCGCGCCCGATGGCCGCCAGGATGTTGCTCAGGCGGTAGTTGAAACCGATCTCCGTGTGCTCGTACCACGGTGCGGCATCGCGCGCCTGCTGCGACAGCTTGCGCGCGTGATCAATCAGGTCCTGGTCGTGCGACGCCAGCATCCCCCCGCCCGACGTCGTGATGATTTTGTTGCCGTTGAACGAAAAGACCGACGCCCACGCGTCGAAGCCCGCATGCCGCCACGCGTCCGAGGTCCGAGGCCCGAGGTCCGAGGCCCGAGGTCCGAGGTCCGGGGTCCGATCACTGTTCTCTGACCTCTGTCCTCTGTCCTCTGTCCTCTGTCCTCTGTCCTCTGTCCTCTGTCCTCTGTCTCCTGTCTCCTGTCCCCTGTCTCCCGTCCCCTGATACTTCGCCCCCATCGCCTCCGCCGAGTCGCAGATCACGGGAACCCCATGGCGGTCGCAGATGGCGCGGATCCGGGGCAGGTCGCAGGGCTGGCCGTAGAGATCCGTGGGAATGACCGCCTTGGGGAGCTGGCCGCGCCGCGCGGCATCCTCCAGCGCTTGCTCCAGCAATGCGGGATCCATGTTCCAGCTCGACTCGTTGCAGTCGATGAAGACCGGCGTGGCGCCCTGGAACGTCGCCGGCGTGACGCTGCCGATGAACGTCAGCGTCGAGGCCATCACCTCGTCGCCGGGCCCCACGCCCAGATGCCGCAGGGCCAGATGCGTCGCCGACGTTCCGCTGGACAGCGCCACGCAGTGCGGGATTCCGGTATAGGCCGAGAATTCCGCCTCGAACGCATCCACCATCGGCCCCAGCGGCGCAATGTAGTTCGACGCGAAGGCCTGTTGAACGAACTCCTGCTCACGCCCGCCCATGTGCGGGGGAGATAGAAAAATGCGCTTGGGAGATGTCATATCGGATATTTCCAGCGTGGACCTATGGAAGTAATTGGAATCGCACTTGCCTGATTCGAAAGAGGAAAGGACTTGTCCCCTGGGTAGACAACCCACAGATGTTCCAGATTCAGGTCCTGGATCGCATGGGTCATGGAAGGGGTCAGGCGCGGGGAACTGGTGTACTTGACTTCGACTCCCCAGTTGCGCCCATGCTCCTGCCAGAACAGATCCAACTCCGCTCCGGAGTGGGTCGCCCAGAAATACACTTCCTCGTTGCGTTTCCCGATGGTCCGAATGGCGGCTTCCAGCGCAAATCCCTCCCAGGAAGCACCCAATCTGTTGTATGCCGCCAAATCGCGTTCAGACGTAACCGACATCAACGCATGAAGCAGACCTGTATCCCGAACGTAGAGTTTGGGGCGCTTGACCAGCCGCTTACCGATGTTGGCATGCCAGGGCTGCAATAGCCGAACCATGAATGTCCCGGCGAGGATATCCAGGTAGCGCCGGATGGTCATGTCGGACACGCCAAATGAGCGGGCAAACTCCGCATAGTTCACGACCTGGCCGTGATAATGACCCATCATGGTCCAGAACCGCCGGAGGGTCGGGGCCGGAATGGTAATGCCCAGTTGAGGCAAATCCCGTTCCAAAAAAGACGCAACATATTGATCCCGCCACCGGCGGCTTCGGGTCTCGCTGCCGGCAAGGTAAGAGAGAGGCAACCCGCCGCGCAACCATAGGGTGCGCCAGGCTTCCGACCCGATATCTTCCAGCCTGAAGCCGCCAAGCTCATGATACGCAATGCGACCAGCCAAGGATTCCGAGGACTGGCGAATCAAATCCCGAGAGGCACTGCCCAGAATCAGATAGTGCTGGTTGGGATGAGAATCGACCAGATAGCGCATCACCGGAAACAAATCCGGACATCGCTGGATTTCATCCACCACAATCAATCCGGATAGGGGGTTCAAGGCAAGCTTGGCATCCGACAGCAAGGCCAAATCACTCGGGTTCTCCAAATCAAAGTAATGGTTGGCATCCAAAGCCCGCGCCAGCGTGGTTTTCCCGGACTGCCGAGGCCCCAGAATGGCAACCACCGGGAATTGATCGATGAATTCCCGCAGGGTGGCTTCGTCTGTTTCTCGCTGGATCATGGTTATACTATAGGCTATTCATATTGAAATATCAACTGCCAGCGATGATATTTCAATGTATTTTAAGATCAATCGCCTTGCCCTAGGAAAAGCGTTCCGCTTCCCGCTCCATGCGAGCGGAAAATTCGCCGTAGTTCAGCCCCAGGCGCCGATCCCAGCCGGCGCGTTTCACCAGGCCCGGCGCCACCGTGGCCAGGATGTAGCCGATGTCGCGCCAGAAGGACGCGGTCTCCATGTATTTCCGGTTGATCCGGACTTTTTCGGGAAAAACCACCGCGTCGTTGAAAGCCTGGGGGTTCTTTGCCAGCGCCAACAGCCGTTCCTCGTCGCGAAACAGCAGGGTGGCCGGCCCGGTGATGCCGGGCCGCAGCTCCAGGATGCGGCGGTCCTCCCCCTGCAATCGGTCGGCATAGCCCGGCACATCCGGCCGCGGCCCCACGAACGACATGCTTCCGGTCAGCACATTCCACAACTGCGGAAGTTCGTCCAGCTTCCAACGGCGAAGGAAACGACCGATGGGCGTAACGCGCGAGTCGGCCGCCGTCGTAACGCTGCCCCCGGCATCCGCCCCCACCCGCATGGTCCGGAACTTGGCGCAACGGAACAGGCGCCCCCCCCGCCCCACCCGGTCCTGAATGTACAACGCGGGCCCCGGCGACGACAGGCGCACCGCCACTGCCACCGCCAGCATCACCGGCGACAGCAATACGAGCCCGGCCAATGCGGCACAGAAATCAAATGTTCTTTTCAACATGGCTGAGGTTGGATTCATGGTTTTGAGAGCCGAGTTGCAAACACAACGGATGATTTCCTGAAATATTCTTTGGTTTTCAATCCGCGTTATCCGCGAAATCCGTAGCTGGTTTTCATTTTCGGATCGAAGACGTGTTTAGCTGCGGATTTCGCGGATTTCGCGGATTCGACCCAAGACATAGCAGTGTTTCAATCCGTGCAATCATTATACCGCAGCTGGTATTTCTGCTTAATTGGTATTGTGTTGATTAATGGCGCGTTTGAACTTCACTCCGCTACGGCCGAAGTTGATCAGCAGACCCACTTCCTGCCGAATGGCGTGGAGCTCGTTGATCAACTGAGCTTCATCGGGGAGATGCAGGTCGGGCGCCACCTTCAACTCCACTACCACTTTCTCTTCAACAAAGAGATCCGCGGCGAAATCGCCCACGCAAACGTCTTTGAAATACACTTTAGCCGATGCCTCGGGCTGCACCTTCAATCCGCGCAGTTCCAGCTCCACCACCATGGCCCGCTGATAAACCTTTTCAAGAAAGCCGTATCCCAACACCCGATACACCTCATACGCCGCCCCAATAATCTGCTCGGTGATATCCTTGTGCAACAGATCCATCCGATCCTCCTTTTGTCCTGCCGGATCTAATCCGCGAACTCCGCGAAACCACGCCGGCCCGCGTGGCAAATCCGTAGCTGGCTGTTATGGTTCTATCTCTCAAAGACCGGCGCCTCGGCCAGCGCTTTCTCTGCGACCTGCAGGGCCAGGGCGGCATCGAATTCGCGCAGCATGTTGCGGAACTTGGCCTCGAACCCGCGCCGGCCGAGCCCCTGGTGCAGGCGGGTCTTCAGCGGCAGCGTGTAGCCCAGATGCTTGAATTCATCCGGGTCGAATTCATACGGATGGCAGTAGGCCATGAAGACCTCGTCGGCCAGCACCGATTTCTCGATCACCCAGCGGATGAGCGGGAACGGCAGGAGGCGGTGATATCCCCCGCCGGCCACCGGCAGGGAACGCCCGAAGAACGGGAGCGTGGCCACGGGCAGTTCCACCAAGGGGGGCTTGCCCACCCACTCCATCCGCACGGGCTGGCGCGGGAACCCGACCACTCCGAAGCGCGCCATCACCGCCGGATTGATGCTGGCGTCGTAGACGAAACCTTCTTCGGCGAGGATCTCCAGTGCCCAGAGGGATTCTTTCACAATCGAAAAATCCGGCGCGCGGTAGCCCAGCACCGGCATGCCCGCCAGCGCCTCCAACTGCCCCTTCGACCGCCGGATGTCCGCGCGAAACTCGCCGGGCGTCAGGCGGAACACGTCCACATGACCATAGCCGTGCGACGCCACCTCGTGGCCCTCCGCCGCGATGCGGCGGACCACCTCCGGGAACTTCTCGGCGAATTTGCCCAAGATGAAACAGGTGGCCTTGACGTTCTCCTCCGCCAGCACATCAAGTACGCGTTCCATGTTCGGACCCGCGCGGTTGGATATCGGCAGGTTCGTATCGAGGGTGGACTGCGCCCAGTCCTCGACATCCACGGTGCAAACCAACGGCATCGCCTATTCCTTCAATTCCACTTCCATGGTCTGTCCACCCGGCACATCCACCAGCACCGTGGAACGGGAGCCATCGTCGAACTCCAGATCCACCGGCACCTGGGCCAAGTCCATGTCGCTGCCATTTTCCACCACCAGCCGCCGGCCAGCCAGCGAAACCGTCACCGTGCGGGTCGTCGGGCTCAAGACTTCCCGCCAGTACTTGCCCACGCCGAAGACCGTGTCGACGAAGAAGTCGCCGTTGAAGTCCGCGAGGGCGGCGCGCAGGATGGCCTCCGTGAAGCGCATGCAGGCCGGGCCCTCCCACTGGCGCATGTGCTGATGGCACATGAACACCATGGGGATGCCCCGGCGCGCCGACCGGTGGAGCCAGAAACGCACCATAGCCCAATGATGGACATGCTGCGGATCGCACGGATGCCGCGAGGTCAGTTCCACCGCGTGGGTTCCGCCGGGATGGTGCGGAGGGGGCTGGAACAGAACATTGTCGCGAGCACGGATGTCGGACCCGCTCAACACCTCGCACCCCGCCGCTTCCGCCGCCCGGGCGGTATCCGCGTCATTGCACCGCCCCGGCTTGGCCCAGGAGCGCGGAACGAAGCCGAAGAACCGGTCGCACCACCGCGCCGCTTCCAGAATGTTGTCGCGCTGTTCGCCGAACGACGAGGTGTCCTCGCCCACCCACGGATAGCGCCCGGCCCCCATCTTCGCATGCGACGTCCAACCGTTCTCGGGCGCGGCGGCCGCCGCGGTGTCATAATGCAGATGCCCGTGGTTGCCCAGTTCCAGCACGTACGGCTTGCCATCCCCAACCGCCGGATACGGTGCCACATGCCGCAGATCCACCTTGGCCTTCATCCATTCGATAAACGCCGGGATCTCCTCGGCGCCATGGTCGCGGCCGTCATGAGCAGCCCATTCCTTTGCGGCCGTCGCATCCAGCGAGAGCCGTGTAGAGAGGTACATCGTCTGGGCCATGCCATACCGCGCCGACAAGCCCAACGCCGCCTCCAGGCCCTCGATGGATTGAAAGGTCAGCTTGTCATAAAGATCCATGTCCCCCCGCCACATGAAGGCGCTGCGCCGCCCCCCGGGATAGCGGGTGATGCCGGCCTTTAGCCCCCGCATCTCCGACGACGCGCGGCAACCGGCATGATGAATCCGGGTGCACCGGCGAAATCCATTTCCTTCCACGATCATTTCCAAGGTCCCGGCTTCCCGTCTCTCCCGCGGGCACAGGGTCCATGCAACCTGGGCAACTCCTCCCGAGGGAATCTCGGGCAGACGCCTTTCTTCTCTGGTGCCCCCCGCCCAATCCCCCGGAACCACCAGGCGCACGTTCAGGCCTGAATGGGTCCGGTCGGGCGATGGATTGGAAACCACCAACGTGAGTTCAAACGGCAGGCCGATGCATCGCACGCCCAGATCAACCCGGGGACGGCGCGCCACAAAGGGACCCTCCAGCGTCAAAATCAGGTCGTGGCGGAACGGTCCGTTGACCAGCCGACGGGAAAGCCGCCGGTTGGCGACTTCCAGCGCCAGCAATATCCCCCCCACAATCGCGACGGCCACCCACGGCACGCCACCGGCTCCAAGCAGGGCAAGTCCCGACAACGCCGCCACCGCCTCCAGCTTGAACCGGCCGATCCCGAGTTTTTTCGGAAAGACTTCCCACGCGATGTTGGCCAGGTACATCGCCCAGCCCGCGCGCCAACGGGCCAGAAAAAGACACCGAGCCAGCAACGTCCAGGCCAGCAAAAACGCTCCGGATACAATACAGAGGGGAGCTATCATTCGTGCGGGTCTGCCAAGGCCAAATCGGATACAAAAGGATTTTCCGAGGAAAGGATCACCGGCTCGATGCCATATGCATCCGCAAAGGCACGACAGCGGGAGCGGCTTCTCCGCCACTTGATTTCAAAAGCTCTCAATTCGTCCTCCCCCTTCACCACCAAATCCACCTCGGAGCCATGCCGTGAACGCCAGAAAAACAACTCGCATGCCCCCCCTTGGAGCAGGTTGCACTTGGCGATTTCCGCTATAACCCAGTTTTCCCACAAGCGTCCAATATCAGGACGATACTCATCCGTGGAGAACTGGTTCAAGAGCGCGTTTCGAATCCCGGTATCCCAGAAGAATATCTTTTTGCTCTTGGATATTTCCTTGCGCGGATGCGTGCTGAAGGACGACAGTCGGAATATTACAAAACACTGTTCCAGCAAATCAATATAGCGTTCGACCGTCGGTCGAGCTAATTGGAGTTGGGTTGCCAGTTCATTGGTTGAAACAACGGAACCCACTTGATGAGCCAGCAGCATCAGCAAGCGCTTGATGGACTCCGGCGTCTTGACGAGCCCCGTTTGCAGAATGTCCTTCCAGAGATAGTCGGCGGCCAGATTTCGCAACAAGGGCTTTCGTGCCGGCGTAACAACGACCTCGGGATAAGAGCCAAAAGCCATTCGTTCCATCAAGAACACATGCAGAGGATCGGTAAAGGTCTGTAGCAGCACCTCGCGGGAAAGCGTACCGGCATACCACGCCTGCGCCTGAAGCGCCTCCTGAAACAAAAGGGGCGGGAGAATCAGTTTCTCATTTCGACCCGTCAGGCTTTCGGCGGCATGCGATAGCAGTTCAAGACTGGAGGAGCCCAGAAGAATGATGCGAACCGGCAGGCGAACATCATGCCATCCCTTAACGATCCGCGCCGTCTCCGGCAGTCGCTGCGCTTCATCCAGAATCAAGATTTCGGGTTGTCCGAGGCTGACCCAAGCGTCTTTCGGCGTCATCTTAGATGCTGCCAAGAAGCGTAGTTTGTCGGTCTCAACATCAAAATTCAGCGTCAAGGTCTTGTTCGAACGCATGACATGGTCCACCAAGGTTGATTTTCCCACTTGTCGGGCACCCAACAGCACTCCGACCTTTGTCCCTGCCAAGATATTGGCTAGCGGAACTTCCGCCATTCGGCTCACATATGTTACAATATTACCGTTCATTTTGTAATATCTATATTACAATTTAATCACATATTGTCAAATCGAAAAGACTCAGAATAATCCCCAAAGAGGGCGGATGGCACTGTCCCCTGTCCGCTGTCCCCTGTCACCTGGAACGGATCCCACGGCGACAGCGTGCTCCCCTGCCCTCTTCCAACCGCCTCCAGCGTGTCGGCATATCGGTTCAGCACGTCGGGTTGCGCCAATCGCGTGGAGATGTACTGCCGCCCCGCCTCGCCCATTTTCCGGCACGTCCCGGAATCCCCCGCCAGTTCTGCGAGAGCTTTCGCCACGGCTTCGGAGTCAAACGTCGGCACCACCAGGCCGGCACCGCTTTCGCGCAGAAGCCCCGCCTGCACGCCTTCCAGCGAGGCCACGATCGACAGGCCCGCGCCCATGTAATCAATGAACTTGTTCTCAAAATAGATGTGGATCAAGGGGCTGCGGAACAGCGTCATGACGCCGGCATCTGCCGCCGCCAAAATCGCCGGCACCTGGCTTTTGGGAATGGAATCGTGAAAATGCACGTGGTCCAGTCCCAGGTCCTGCGCCATGGCCATCGCCTTGGGCTTTGATTGCCCCGATCCGAAAATATCGATCCGGATGTCCGGCCGATTGTTCAGATGGGCCCCCGCCCGCACCAGGGTTTCCACGGCGGTGACCTCGGTCAGCGAGCCGACATAGACCGCCACGAACTGTTCGTCCCATCCCAGTTGCTTCCGCATGCGCTCACGGGTACCGGATTCCAGCCGGAAGAATCGCTCGTCATAGCTGTTGGGAAACACATCCAGCCGATCCGCGGGAATCCCCTTCCCGAGCAATTCGGTTTTGAGGCCCGGCGTCAGGACCGCCACCCGGTCGGCCCCCGTGTACAACGACTTGGCCATGCGCTGCAACGGCACCGCCTGCCATGGACGAATGGCTTTCTTCACCACCAGCGCATCCGGCCACAGGTCGCGCACTTCCAGAAAGAACGGCACGCGCCAGCGGCGAGCCAGCCGAAACGCCGCAAAGCCGCCGAAGAGCGGCTGGATGGTCGCCATCACCAAGTCGGGACGCGGCAGGGTCCGGCCAAAGCGCCAGGCGCGCCAGGCAAACAGGCCGTAGGTCTTCAACCGGTTTGCCAGGCCCGCCCGCAGATTGCGCGGCACCGGCAGGCGATGCACTCGGAGCGATCCGCCGCCGGGGAACTCCAGCGTTTCCTCCGGCTCGGCTTGCTCGTTGTAGGCATTCAGGTCGCAGGCGACAACCTCCACTTGATGGCCGCGCTCGGCCAGCACCCGGACCAGATCGCGCGGTTGGTGCGGCCCCGGCGACTCCGGTCCGGCATAAAATTGATGAACATAGAGGATATTCATTGGTGAAAACCTTTTCAGGGTAGATTGCGCGCAATGGGCGGTCCCAGCAGCCGGCTCAGCCCCAGCGGCATCCGCTTCCACAGGGCGATGGCCAGCGAAAACCGGCGGTCTTCCTTGTGCAACCCCGGAAGTTCCGCCCCATTCAGCAACTGATAGGCCCACGGCAACGTCCAGGATTCACCGCCCCAGTACTTTTTGAAATCCTGATGGGAGGTGCCGGCCGTGCTACGGCCCATGTCCACCCAGGCGCATCCCGCTTTGCAGGCGTCTTCGATGGCCCGCCAGTTCATTGCATGCACCGGCGCATGGGCCAACTCTTCGCGCAGCGACGCCGACCACGTGAAATAGCAGGTGCGCCGGTCCACCGCCACGATTTTGGCCGCGATGGTCTTATCATTCCGCACCGCCCGGTACACCTTCAGGTGGTCCGGGAACTGCGCCAGCGCTGCCTCGAAGAACCGGCGGGAGATCACCGGCGTCCCCAGGTCCCGCAGATTGCGCGAATAGATGGCGTAGAAGTCCGGCAGCCCTTCGGGACCCTCCTGCACCGTTATGCCCTCTTTGGCCGCCTTGCGGATTTTGTTGCGGACATTCTGATGCAGGCGGGCCAGGACCTGCTCCGCGCCCCCGGCGGTTGAAATCGCCGTGGCCACCTTGCGGTCCGTGGTCGGCCAGTCGAGTTTCAGCGGGCGCCGCTGCCGCAGTTCGATGGTGCGGCAGCCGGCGGCAACCGCCCGCCGCGCCGCTTCGTCCGCCAAGGCCTGCTCCGCCTCCGGGGTGTCGGAGACCATTCCTCCGTATCCGACGAACGGCAGGCTGACCCCCATGACGCCGAACAGGCGCGAGGAGAGGATCACCAGCGGATAGATGCCAGCCACGCGCCCGTCCTCCATGGCCATCAGGTAATGCGTCCGGTGCCCGGTGGCGCGCTCCATGACCCGCCCCCAACCCGACAGGTGAAACACCGTTGCATCCGGATGCCGGGCGACATAGGCGTCCCAGATGGAGGACGAAGACGAGGTTAGGGAGAGAATGTTCACAACGGAGATGAGGCGGAATGATGGATATCGAATGTCGAATACTGAATGATGAAGGACGAAAACAAAATGGAGATCAAGTGGCTTGGGCAGAGCGATTACGCTTCGCGGTGGCAATGCTGGATTTGAAGATCCGGATCAATTCTTCGGTTTCCACCATGGCCGGGTTCCACAGGGCGCGTTTCACCATAGACCGGCGATCGATGATGCGGAGCCAGATGCGAGACTCGCGCAACTCCTTCAAGCAAATCCCCATTTTGTGGATAAAATCCTTGCGGGACTCCGCCGCCTGGGCTTCCCCGTAATTCGGGGCCGCGGATGTGCCGGAGCGAAGCAATTGCCCGGCAATATGGTTGCCAGCGCGCGAATTGGGCAATGCCTCGGTTAGTTCAATCATGATGGATGCATGTTCCACCAAACGATCTTCCAAGTCATACTTGAGCTTTGCATCCGGCATCTCACTTTCCTCCCTCATTATTTCCATTCGATATTCGACATTCAGAATTCAACATTCAGAATTCAATCTTGATTGCCGAATGCGCCGGCAGATCGACCAGCCGCATGCAACGCCCCCTCCCCTCGAAATCGATTTCCAGCGGCAGGCCGTCCAGGTCGCGATCGCCGGTGTTGTCGACCGTGATGGCGCCGTTGTCGACGGAAATGCGCAGGCTCCGCGTCCGCTCGCTGAGCACATCGCGCCAGTAGCGGCCCATGGCGGTGAGGGTGGCGGGATAGACATCGCCCTCGGTATCGGCCAGGACGTGCCGCAGCAATTCCGCCGTCAGGCTGTAGCAGGCGTTGGAGCGGTACATCAGCAGGTGGTGATGCGCCAGGAACACCAGGGCCCGGCCGTTTCGGCGGGCGAATCCCAGCCAGAACTTCAGCATGGCGATCTGCGGGGCGTTCACCGGATCGCGCGGCAGCATGCGCGTCAATTCGACCAGCCGCTCGCAGCCCTCCGGATGATGCTCCGCCGGAAACGTCAGCAATTTCTGCCACTTCGTGGCGTCGGTTTCGTTGCCGATCTCGATCCCGGCCGCCTCGACGGCCCGCGACGTGTCCGCATCGAACATGTCGCTGGGCGGCGTATAGCTGCAGGTGCGCACCCCCAGGATGTCCTCGATGGTCCGGCTGCACTCCTCAATGTTGTCGCGCTGCTCGGCGAAGGAATCGCAGGGATATTCCTTCAGCCATGGATAGCGCCCCCCGCCCACGCGCGTATGCGAGGTCCATTGGTTCCCGGGATCGGCGGCAGCATGGGTGCCGTAATGCAGATGGCCGTGGTTGCCGATTTCGGCGGCCAGCGCGCGCTCCGTCCGGATGGGGAACTCCTGGTCGGCCGCGGTGTCCACCTCCTCGCGCCAGAAGCGAATGAACCCGGGAATTTCCTCGCTGTGGCGGTTCCAGCCGAATTGCTTGCAGAAGGCCTCGTGGTCTTTCTGGATCAGGCTCAGTTGCGACGACAGCATGACGGTGGTCGGCATGCGAAAACGAGCGGCCAGTCCCAGCGCAATGCGCAGGCCTTCGGCCGACTGGAACGTCGATGGATCGTAGAGATCGTTGTCGCCGCGCCAGACGAAGCCGGCCCGCGCCCCGTATTTCCAGCGGCGGATGGCGGCCGACCGGATGCGAAGCGAACCGCGGGCGGGCACCGCTGCGATGCGCAATGTGCGGGCCCATGCCCAATCGCCATGGGTCACGCGAATTTGGATGTCGCCACCGGCCCCCGCCCGCTGCGCCTTGGCTACAAACGCATGTGACACGAGCTGTCCGGGCTCCGGACATTCCGTCTCCCCGGGCCCATCCGCCTGGATCTCGACATCCGGATTCGTCCCTGTGATCTCGATGCGCAGCGGCAGTTGCGGACGCACCGTGCCGGGATTCAGCACCATCAACTCGTACGGCTGGGCCCAGCCCTCGGGCAGAACGCCGGCATCATAGACGCCTCTCGTCCGCTCCAGCACCGGCCCGCGCAGGGTCACGATCAAGCGGGGGATCGGCAGCGGGACGCGCCCCGTCGAGGCGGCGAACTGCCGGGCCGGGGAATCCGACCGCCAACGCAGATCCACGGCCAGCGCCGCCACCCAGGCGCCGCCCATCATCAACGCCATCCCTGCGGCAACGGGCCATCCCCACAGGAAGCCGGCACCCACGGGCACGAACGCCAGCAGCCCCGCATCCAGCCATACCCGCCGAATGCGCAGCTTGATCTCCAGCGTTTCATAGACCACGTTCGCCAGCAGCATCGCCCATCCCGCCCGGCAGGACGCCAGGAAGAAGCACTTGCTCAGAACAAAGCCCGCAGCAAGTCCCAGCAGCGTGGTTGCGCCCCCAAAAACAATGAGATTCGGCATTAGATTCCTCTCGCAGATGGGGTCGACAGCATGGTTATCATTCGTGGCATCCGGGCAGTCGATTCACAAATTGGTTCCAAGGCAGGACGGTTGTGGCGCCATGCTCCAACTGGCGATTGCCCCCGTACACAAGCCACGACGGGCGCTTCGAGCGATGAGCCAGGGCGCTCCAGCGTTCCAAGCCATTGAAGAAATCGGACGCGATGGTTTGGCCCGATTTGATCTCCACGGGGACGAGATCTTCCCCGGCTTCGAGCAACAAGTCGATTTCAAGCCCTTGGCTGTCGCGCCAGTAATAGAGGTTGGCAGGCAACCCTTGATTGAAACGGCTCTTCAGGATTTCGCCGAGGACGTAGGTTTCGAACAAATTGCCACGGGCGGAATGGAACGCCAGCGACTGGGAAGCCTGGACGCCCATCAACCAGGCCGCCAGACCCACGTCGAGGAAGTACAGTTTGGGAGCCTTGATCAAGCGCTTGTTGAAATTGCGATGATGGGGCCGCAGCAAATACACCAGGAAACTGGCCTCCAACACCGACAGCCAAGCCGACGCCGTGTTGTGAGTAATGCCGCAGTCGGCGGCCAGGGAGGACAGGTTCAGGAGCTGCCCCGTGCGGGCGGCGCACATTTTCACGAAACGCTGAAACGCTGACAAATCACGAACATTGATCATCTGCCGCACATCGCGCTCGACGTAGGTCGCGACATAACCGGCAAACCAGTCGCCCGGCCGGATGTTCCGGTCGTATAGCGGAGGATAAAAGCCCGTGGCCAAGAGAGCTTCCAGCGTGGCCGGCCATTGGCCAACGGCTCGGAGCTCTTCACCGGAAAACGGCAACAGTTGCACCAACCCCACCCTTCCGGCCAGCGATTGGCTGATGCCCGACATCAGTCCGAACTGTTGCGAACCGGTCAGCACGAACCGGCCCGGAGTCCGATCCTCATCCACTCGCGTCTGGAGATAGGAGAAAAGATGGGGTGCGCGCTGCGCTTCATCCAGCACCGCACCCTCGGGGAACCCGGCCAGAAACCCACGCGGATCGGTCTCGGCCAAGGCGCGAAAATCCGGATCCTCCAACGAGGCATATGGCTTGTCCGGAAAGAGGCTCTTGGCCAGCGTCGTCTTGCCCGATTGCCGCGGACCCGTGATGGCGACCACGGGAAAAGAGGACGCCAACCGCTGAATCGTTCGAGATGCCCCACGGGGAATCATGGGTGGACCTTACACGGGGTCCTTACAGATTGTCAATTGAATTGACAATCTGTAATGTATGAGCGTTTGCGATTTCTTTCAGAATCCAGTGCAGAGCGAAAAGCCCGGCTCGGCAGGGACATCTCGCCCGACCCAAGCCGACGACCAACTGCCGGCCTACCGATTCTGCCGCCACCACTGGTTGATCTCCGCGCCGGTGGCGCACCAGGGAGACCGCGCTGCCAGGCGTTCCAGCAGGCGTTCATAGGTCCATTGCCAGTCGCGATACTCCGGTTCATTGAAACAGTCGTTGTGCCAGAGGAGCGTCACCAGGCCACCGGCGGCCATGACGGGTTCGATGGCCGTCCACGCGGCCTCCAACGCCGCCTCCCCTTCCAACCCAAGATTCAGGAAGAGCGTGACATCCATGACCGTCAGGGGCAGTTCGAGGATGTCCAGCCGCTGACTGGAATCGGGATGCCGCGGAAAGAACGGCTCCATCCTTCCGTCTCGCGGCCCGGGACGATCGGACCAGCCGAACGTGGCGTCGTATTGGAAACCGGCGGATTGCTGCGCCATCCAGGTTTCCGGGCCGGTATGCCGAAGGAAATGATTGCGAATGCCGACGGCCTCAACGCCCAGCTCCCGGCGCAGCAATTCGCGGCTCCCGCGATAGGCGTCGGCCTGATTGAGGCAATAGTAGCCACCGTGCAATCCGATTTCGCCGCCCGCCGCCGTGATCCTATGGACGATCCGGCGCAGCGCGGGATCGGACAGGTCATAGCGGGCGCCGCGCCGGCGCCAGCGCCGGTCGTGCAGCACAAAGAACGTGGAACGGAATCCATGGCGGGCCTCGATGTCGAGAATGGTGCGGAAATCCTGTTCGGGCGGGTTCGGGGACACCACCGACCGCCACAGCCGACGCCATGTCTGGGCCGCACGGTTCCGCTGCCCCATGATCAGCAAACGCCGGGTGCGATTGAACGCCGCCAGAAAATAAAACAACTCGCGGTCGCGGATTTTGTCGATATCGTGCGACAGGAAAAGCGCGAACGGAGCGCCCCCGGGCCAAGCCGGAGGCACCATCTTGCTGGACTTACCGGCGGGCATAACGGCTGAAGTTCCGGTGAGCGCGGCGGAGAGCGCTCCACGGGATGGGCGGATAATGCGTGCCGCCTTTTTCCTGGGGCTGGGCATCCGGGATGTGCCCCGCCAGGATGCGGCCGACCACCTCGATGAATCCCTGCATGCCCTGCCGGGCGATGTCGGCAACCGCCGCGCTGAAATCCAGGTCCTTCCGGACCGGCACCGGCCGTTGCAACAGGATGCCGCCGCCATCCACGACTTCGGAAACGACGTGTATGGTGAAGCCGACCTGGTCGAATTCGTCGTTCGTCATGGCCCACAGGGGACAGTCGGATCCGCGGTAGCGGGGCGACAATCCATGGTGCCAGTTGAGGGTGCCCCGCCCGGCCAGCGTATAAAGTTCCGGTTTGATCACCGGCGCACCCAGCAGAAGGATGTAATCCGGTGCCAGCGCGGCAACCTGCCGGAGGGTTTCGGGTGCATGCGGATCGTCCACCTCGACATACCGGCAGCGGGCTTGCAGACCGGCCATGACGGCTTCCGTGATGTCCGGGAACGGCTTGACGGCGGGATCCAAAACCCGGTGACGGAGCCGCCGGCCCACGAGCAGGTCGGCCAGATAGAGCAGGCCGCGCTTTTTCGCCAGCCGCCGGAGCACCTGCAGGCGCTGCCGCCTCGTCCGTCCCCGAATGTTGAACAAAGCCACGTCCTGCGCCTGTCCCAGCAGGAAGTCCGCCATGACATACGCCTCGGGAAGATTGCCGGTGGTGAGGATCAGCCAGTTCATTCAGAGATCGATGGCGCGGTTTGATCCAGATAGGTCCGGCGCAGTTCGTCAGCCCGATCGTCGTCGGATTCCCACGGCGGGCGGCCCGTACGGACCACCCGGGCCGGCACGCCGACCACGGTGGCCAGCGGGGGAACGCACCCGGTCACCAGGGCACCGGCTCCGACAGTGGCATATGCCCCGATCTCAACATCACCGCGCGGCAGGCCCCCGAGCAGAATTGCGCCCGTGCCGATATAGCAGCCCTTACGCAAGATCAGGCGCTGGTCCCGACTCCTGGGCCCATGGCAGGCAAACGTGACCCGATAGCTAACGACCACATCATCTTCGATTACCGTGCGGTGCGGATGCATGTCGTCCAGGTAGCACTGCATGCCGATGAACACCTTGCGGCCGATTTGGAACCCGACCAGGCGGTAACCCCAGATCCGCACGACATTGAACGGTACGAACGGGATGACCGAAACATTGAGCCATTTCCGGATCATGCGCCAGGCCAGCTTCAGAGGACCGCTGCGGCCCAGCCCCGGAGGCGCCGGCTTCCGGAGGATTGTTTCGTACAACGTACTGGCCCATTTCATCGGATTCCCGCTCCCGTTTGCATGCGTCCCAGCCGTCTCCCCCTGCTAGAACATGTTGCGTCTTCGAACTTTCAAGGCCAGTTCCAGAGGGAACCAGGCCTTGTTCACGGTGAAATACGGCACCAACCGGCCGCCAAATCCGCGGAAGAACCGCTCGATGGGCGGAATCACGGAGCCTTCAAAATCGAAAGTTTGCAGCCCCAGTCCCTGCGCCTGGCGGATGGCCTCAGCTACCGCCATGGCTCCGGCCCCATGATGGCGGTCAGACGAACGGTAACCACCCAGCACGTAGTAGGCGGTGCGGGCATCATGCACCACGCCGCAGGCGGCGATGGGCCGGTTGTCGCGGCAGGTAACATACGCATAGAAGTTTCCAGGCTTGGCATATCGGAACAGTACTGCGTCCAGGCTGGCTTTGTTCAATGTCTTGTCCTGCCGGCTAAACGTGGCCAGCACCAGATCCCGGACCTCGCGCAAATCTTCCGACAACCGGACGGTCAATCCATCACGTGCCGCCTTGGAGATGTCGTTGCGGCGGTCCGGTGCCATGTTTTTCCAGAGCTGATCCCATGGAACAGCCAGATCCAACAAATAGGTGTACTGGGGCACGACCTTGAATCCCCGCCAGAAGAAGGGCAGTGCGTCCGAGATGTCCCGGGCCAAGGGCAACATGCAGACCGCCGGAGCTTGGCGGTCGAGATAGGCCGCCATGCACTCCAGCGCCTTCCGGCGCTTTTCCAAGACCGCCACAGGATTCTGGGCCTTCACTTCCAGAAAGGGGCCGCTGGTGGGGGTAAATGGCGCACGGCGGTAGATCCGGCAGCCCCAGCGGCGTTCCTGATAAATCGCTAGACCCCCCGACAGTTCCCCGCTCTCTTCGTAGAGACCCAGCACCTGCATGCCCTCGCCGAACAGCTCCAACCACTCCAGTGTGTTGAACAGAGTTCCGTGGTCGCGAGCCAACTGGTCGTAAGCCGTCCGATCTCCTTCCTGCAGGGGGCGTATCTCCATCGCTTCCTCGTTTAGTTCATCCTGCCGGAGCCGCCAGAACCTGGCGATATAAATCCAGCAGTTCCGGCTCCATGAACTGCCATCGATATTTTCTGGCCGAAGCCTGGCGGGCGTTCTCCGCCAGGCGCTGGTATTGCTTACGATCCAACCGCACCGCTTCGATGGCGCGCGCAAGATCCGACGGCGAATCACAGTTGGCCGGCTGGCAACATCCGTCTTCCCGGGCCATGCGCTGGACCTCCACCATGAAATCGGGCCCGATGAACGGCAGTCCGTAGAGGAGATAATTGAAAATCTTGTTGGGCGCGGCGATGACATGGTTGGGCTTGCGGGTGAACGCCACCAGCCCCAAATGGCACCGGGCCAGCGCATCCCCCACCTGCTCGTAAGGCAGCCACCCGGTACGCTGGATCACCGCCTCCAAGCGATGTGCACGGACAAACGCCTCCAACCAATCCCGTTCGGGGCCGAACACATCGCCTACGATTCGGAACACCACCTTATGCTTCTCCGCTAGGAGACGGGTGGCCTCCGCCATGACCTTCAGCCCTCGGTCGAAGGTCAGAGCGCCGTCGTGACATACCACGAAAACGTCCTCGGGCGGCGCGCCGGCGGACGGCGCGAACACTTCGACGGCGGGCACGTTCAGCAGAGTCCGGGCCCGGCCTTCCCCGACGGTTCCGGCCAGCCGAGCAGTGATTGCCGGGGTCGCGCCGATCGCGGCGTCACAGCGGCGCAGCAGTGCCTGTTCGATGCGTTCATACAGCCATGCCGCTGGCCGGGCCAGCAGCCGCGGTAACCGTTGCGCCACCACCCCCGGCCACAGTTCATGGCTGTCGAACACCAGTTTGCTCCCCTGCCTCCATTTCAACAAAGCGCCAACCAGCAGCGAATCCGGTTCGTGGCAATGGCAAAGCTGCGGTTGCCACCGACGGGCGACGCGGTAGATCCGGAACAGGTTGCACAACCGGCCAAGATAGCCGCGATTCTCGGGAACCAGGTCGAACCGAACCCCGTCCCTTTCTGCGGGAATGCCTTCCCGCCGCGGGGCGATCACGATCACCTCGTATCCCCCCCGTACCAAGGAACGAGCCTCCTTGTAAAAAATGCGGTCGTCGTCGGGATAATGGCCGCTTGCGAGATGGCAGATTGTCGGCATGAAGCTGTATTCGGCCAACTCAGTATGAGGATGCGGATTCAAGCAAGCGGTCCAGCACAGTCTCCGCAGCCGTGCCGTCGCCGTAGTCTTCGATCATGGTGCCTGGCCGGTTGCGCGCAACGGCCTGCACGATGGCCTCTTCCGCCGCGCCGGCCAGCGTGTTCCAGCCTGCGGCCACCGTTTCCACCCATTCGGTCTCCTCGCGCAAGGTCACGCAGGGAACTCCATGGAAATAGGCTTCCTTCTGTACACCTCCCGAATCCGTCAAGATGGTCCGCGCGTGTTTCTCCAGCATCACCATATCCAGAAACGGGACCGGCGGGATGACCCGCACTTGGGAATTCGCTTGCAAGACGGGGTCCAGTCCAAACTGTTTGATGCAACTCCGTGTCCGTGGATGCAAGGGCAGCACAACCGGGATTTCCGAAGTGGCGATCTGGGCGAAGGCACTCAATATCCCCCGCAGGCGGTACGGATCGTCCGTGTTCTCCGCGCGATGGACCGTGGACAGAAGATACGCTTTCGGTTCCAATTCGAGGGTCGCGAGGATGGTGGACTGCTGCTCCGCCAGCGCGCCGAACGTCAAGGCCGCGTCATACATGACATCGCCCACTTGGAACACCCCGCGCTCGATGCCTTCGCGGCGGAGGTTCTCGATGGCGGCGCGGGTCGGGCAGAGCAGGAGCCGCGCCATGTGGTCGGTCAGCACCCGGTTCACTTCTTCCGGCATTTGCCGATTGAAGGAGCGGAGCCCCGCCTCCACATGGGCGACGGGGATGTGCAACTTGGCGGCAGCGAGGGCTCCGGCCAGCGTCGAGTTGGTGTCGCCATAGACCAGGACCCAGTCCGGCCGCTCATGGATCAGCAGGTTTTCGATCTCCGCCAGCATTCGGCCGGTCATCTCACCGTGCCGCCCGGAACCGATGCCCAGATTGTATTGTGGTTCCGGGATGCGCAGCTGGTCAAAGAACACTTGACTCATGTTCTCATCGTAGTGCTGGCCTGTGTGGACGAGGATTTCATCCAGTCCGGGGGATGCTCCGCGTGCGGCCGCGCGGCGAGCGATGGCGCGACTGACCATGGCGGCCTTGATAAACTGCGGCCGCGCGCCGACGACCGTCAGGATTTTCATGCCTCTTTCTTCAGGATTCGGTCTCATGTTCGCCCATTTCCGATCAAGCTCTGCATCCAGTCGCCCACCCGCCGCGCGCGCTCATTGATGTCAAAGGTCTTCGCTTTTTCGAGGCAGGCGGCAGACATCCGGCGGCGACGGTCCGGATCGTCCCGAAGCGCCAAGATAGCCCCGCGGATGGCCCGGACATCCGTTGGATCGACACGCACAGCCGTTGCGCCGTCCACGATGTCGTCCATGTAGCGGCCGTTGCTGGTAACAATGGGCAGGCCGCAGGCCATGGCTTCGATCACGGAATTACACGAGCCCTCGATGCGGGTGGGCAGCACGTAAAGGTCGCACGCCCCGAAATAATCGGGGATATCCGCATGAGCCACGGGTCCGCAGAACGCCGTGTGCGGATCATGGGGCGGATGCTGACCGCGCCCCAGCAGAACCAGCCGGACATCCTCCAGCCCCGAAACCGCTTCGATCAGCTGGGGATATCCCTTATTCGCGATGAACGACCCGGCGAAGCCTACGTTGAAGGTTTGCTCCGGGAGACCCAGTTTCCGGCACATCTCCGCCCGATTCCGGGGCCGGAAGACCGTCAGGTCGACGCCGTTGGGAAACACCGCGATGTTTTCCCGGGGCACGTTGAGAGTCCTCTCCAACTCTTCCGCGATGCAGGTGGAGACAGCCAGGAAAGCGGTTGCACGCTTCATCTCGCGCGCGGCGCGGGTCGGACCCGCCGGCCGGATGGTCCAGAACTCCCCCTCCCCCACGCCGACCACGGCGGGTACGCCCAATCGACGCCCCACCCGACTGGCGGCATGCCCTCCGAAATACAAAAAGTGTCCGTACACCAAGTCGGGCCGGATTCCGGCTTGGGCCAGGGCACGAATGGCCGCCGCATAGAAAGTCGCATTCGCCCAGCGAGCCGTATGGGTGAATCCTAGATCCAGGGAGGAAAATGTCAGGTGCCGCGGCCGGCAAACGGTCACGGGTGCCCCGGCACCGGCTTCCTCCTGTGCAATCCTCGGCGGAAAGGGCCCCAACCTCCGATCCAGCCAGCGCACCGGACTGATCACCGAGCAATCGTGGCCTTGCCGAGCCATGGCCCAAACGAATTGCCGCATGAACGTTCCCGCCGCCGGGCGCGCAGCGCACGGATAATTTGCTGTGATAAAAGCCAGTTTCATGAAATCTATCCGCTTCTGCGGCGCAGAGCGGTTGATCCGGGGGGTTATGGGCCTGAAGGCCGGGAATCCTCCGAGAGGCTGGCCAAGGCCAGGGAAATCAATTGCGAGCGGTATCTAGCCGAGGGTGGATTGTCCATTTGCCGCAGGAGCAAATCGGGGTCGGCAAGATCCCAGATGCCGCCGCCCAGGCGCCGGGCCTCCTGCAGATAAGGCGAAAGCCAAGCTGGCATGGCCGACACAGGTCGGCGGACCTTAAGGCGGCGGTACAGGCGGGACAGAAAAAGGCTCCGACCCATTTGCAGATGCCCCTCCAGCAAGAGTCGATCCCGAAGGCGATGCTGGCCGCGCCCGGGCCGCGGAATGTTGACCGCCTCGTGGTTGAACCAGCCCAGCAGTCGCAGGTACAATTGGTCGCGCTGCTTCGCATCATCGGCGATGGCATTGGCCCGATGGAAGAAATCCGGGGCATAAAACGGCGACGTGCACCAAAATACGGAACGGTTGCGGTCTTCCCCCAGATTCAGCCAGCGCCGTGCTCGCTGCCTGAACAGGAGTGCCCGGCATTTCTCCGGAACCGACTGACCCGGCTGACACCGCAGGGCTTGATCCACGTAGGCCTGAAGGTCGGATCGCGACAGGCCGGTCAAGGCCCGGCCAGCTTCCTCTTCCGCGGCCGAGGAAGCCAGACGTAGCCGCGCCACCTCGCCCGCGTGGGTCAAACGGCCCAGGGGCAGCAACGGGGCGATGGTTTTGTCGCCACCATCACCGGTCATCAGAAACCGCGCTCCTCCGAGTTGCTCCCCCACCCGCCGCAAGAAGCCCAGCATGTGAGCCACCCCGCAACCCAGGCCACCGTCGCTCATGCGGATCAAATCCAACGTCAGCTCGGGGGTCACGGCGCCGCAAGAAAGTGCATAATGGCGAATTCCAAGCGCCGCGGCCACCTGGGCGGCAACCGCCGCATCCGCCGGAGTGGACAGCCAATCCGTGCGGGTGACCGCCTCCACTGTGCCGCCGGCTTTCCGAATGGCGCACGCGACCAGTCGGGAGTCAAACCCGCCGCTCAAGGCCAGAGTCGGAGTCCAGTCGCGGAAGCTGCGGATCCGGCGTTCGCAAGCGGCCGCCAGTTTTTCTCCCAGTTCCGCCACCGTCGCAGACGAAAGCTCGCCTGCATCGCAATCCGTACCGGCGGATGCCCCGCCATACGGCACTTCCACGGTGGAAACGATCGGCCGGGACGAAGGTCCAGCCAGCCACACGATCCCGGATTCAGGGAAACTTTCGACTCCTTCGTACTCGGTTCGTTCATCCAGCGGATAGCCAAACAGGAGGCGCGACGCCAAGCCCAGGCAATCCGGCCGGGACAAGCGGCAAAAGGCTTGAACGGCAGAAGCCGACCGCCCAATCACCAGCCCCTCGCCTATGCGCGCAGAGAAGAGGGGCAAACGACCCAAACTGTCATTGAAAACTAGGCAGCGTCCGGTGGATTCATCTTCAGCCGCCACCAGGAATTCACCGTCGGCGGCGGCGACAAAGGCGCGCACCGTCGCCAGCGTTATCGCCGGGGTCTCTGCGCCCAGGGCGTGACACAGCATATGTTCAAAATCGGGCAGTGGGCATGAATAGATTCTGCCCTCCAGCACATAGCTCAGCCCATCCGTTTTCGCAATCTGTCCCGGACCGGCCGCACGGGAATACACGCTCAGCGACCGTCCTTGATGCAAGCAGCGGGGGGCACGGCCCGGATCCGGACGCACTTCCTGACTGAATCCGGCTGGCCGGCCGACGACCAAGCAAAGGCTGCGATCCATCACGTCCCATCCTCCGCGCAGGCTGTGCGCCAGTTGATCCGCCCACCGAAAACACGTCGGAGATAGGGGATTTTCTCCCCTCGAAATCCAAAACTTTCCTTGAAGTGGTTCAGCGAAGGCTTGTCGGTGCTCCAGCCACCATAGAATATTTCCGCGATCGTGCCGCGGTCCCGGCAGGACTCCAGGAACGTGAACACCAAGGCGTCGTTGGGATTGACGTGCAGAAACTCGGTCATGCTCTTGGCCCCGTCGATGATCGCCCGGTGCCCGGTGATTTGCACGGCGAGGTAGGCGATCAGCCGCCCCTCGTGAATGGCGCCCCAAAATTCGGTGTAGGCCGAGCCCCTCAAAATGGTTGTCCACCATTCATCACCATGTTTCCGGTAGTACTCGGGTGGATGCCCGCGCTGGTTGCGAATGGCCGTGGAAATGGCCACCTGGGTCAGGTCTTCGCGATAGGGCTTCAGATCCGAGAGTTTCACCACTTGATTTAGGCGCAGCCCTTTCCGGATCAGATTTCGGCGTTTGGACTCCATGGTTTCGAGGGACACCCGGGCAATCTGCTCCCGGCGCATGATCAGGGAATGCCAGTGGCCGCTGGCAGCCCGCCCCGGCGGAACCCGGTGGACACAACCAAGCGCGGCACGCCAGAACGCCGGGGCTTGCCGTTGCGGGTCCACCTCTTCGTAGAGAATGGCCGGCTTGCAATATCCCCAGCGCACGTTTTCCCACCACATCCCGTTATGACGGTGCAGTGGAAATCCGGCTAACTTCCGGGCGGTCAGGTATTCTTCCGCCGTCATGAAATGGCGTCCTGTGGAGCACCTGATGCCCCGGAATTCAGTCCGATAATCAACCGGCGTTTGCCACGCTGCGTGTACGTGACCTGGTCCACCCGTCGGGGAATCACAACCATGTCCATTCCGAGACGGCTTTGGATTTCCGCGATGATTTCCTGGAGTTCCGCCTCCCCCTCGCCCGGCGCCCCCTCGTGGAGCAGATCCACCTCTTGGAGCGAGCGCTGTACTAGTTGGATGCAATTGAGCGCCTTCATCCCCTTAAAACGACCGGAGATAAAAACCGTGGACAACCTGTCGCCCGATGCATTGACGAGCGCATCCTGAGTCCGGCCTTCGATGGATCTGAGCACCGTCAGTTTGCGGCCGCAGGGACAGGGCTCCCGGGTCAACACGCCCAGATCGCCCACTTCGTAACGAACGAAGGGCGTAAGAGTATTGTCTAGATCGGTCAACAGGATCCGGCCCGGTTGGTCCCAGATGGGCTGGCCGGCATCGTCCACGACTTCGATGATCACATGCTCATCGGTGACATGCTTCCGGCCCGCTTCACATTCATAGGCCAGCGAGCAAACTTCATTGCAGCCGTAGTAGTCCGCCACCTTGGCCCCATAGAGCTCTTCAAGCATCTGGCGCTGATGGGGGTACAGCATCTCGCCTGTGGTGAGAATTTTGTCGACCCGGACCCCTTCTGCCTGGCAAAGCGGACCCAATTCAAGAATCGAGGAAACAAAGTTTTCCAGGTAGCAAGGCGCAAACCGGCGAAGTTGACGGGCAACCGCCAGCTTTTGCGGCATATTCTTGCCGAATACATCAAACGATTTTTTGTTGGTCATCCGAAAGCGGATTCGCCCATACCATGACCCCCGGTCGAATGAACCCACAATGGCACCGCGGGTCCAGGGGCGAATATCGAGCCAGGACTTGCCACGCCAATAAGCGGCCGTAATCATGGCGCGAAGCTTCCGGTCCGACCACACTTCAACCGGTGTCCCGGTTGTTCCGCCAGTACGGGAACGTCGGCAAAACATTGGCAGTTTACCGGCACGCCGCAGGGCCGGGGAATTCGCGCGAACTCGCTCCTTGGAAAGAATCGGCAACGCGGCCAGCCTCGCGCGAACATCCACGCCGTCCTGGTAGCGCCAACTGGGAAATCCCTCGCAATATGGAACCTCGGACCGAATCTGACGGAAAAGCCGTTCGAGCTTCTTGTCCTGCAATGCGTCCAGTTGTCGGGCCGTGTACCACTGGGAACGCACCAGTTGCCAATATCGGACGCCAACGGACACAGACGCGTGGGGATCGTTCAGCGGCAGCAACATGCCGGCCAGAAAATGCGTCGCCTTGCTCATGGATTACTCCCCGCTACGTTGATCATTCCCCCCCGGGGGGTGTTGAAGGGCGACCTCGGAACCGTGCTCCAGCCAGATGGCTGGAGGCTGCCCCATCCAGAAACAAATCTCGGCAACGCGGGCTCCGACGCATTTGCGGGCACACGATGCACCCCGGCTTCGTGCCAGCGGGCGATGACCGCCGACATCCCCAGCGCAAACCAGAACCACCGGGATGAGTAAAACACATAGCCACCCAAACCAGAAACGAGGGTTGCCGCAACGGACGCGAGAAAGCCCATGGCGTAATAATACCATTCAAGAAATCCCGAGCGCAGAAAGAACCGACTGGAATGAATTAACCAAGCAAAACAAGAGAATACAAGCCACCCGATGGAAAACAACCCCAACATTCCCGTTTCGCCGACAAGACCCGAGACGCTATCGTGCGCCATCAGAGCGAAATGGGTTTCGAAACCTCGCAGTCCAGCACCGAACAACGGGTTTTCTTTGAGTAAATCAAAAGCCATTCCCCGCTGTTCTTTAATGAGGTCTGCCCGGCCTTCGGTATATTTGTTCACATTTGGACCAATCACAATCAAACGTTCCTGGATGCGTTCAGGGGCTCGGTGATACGCCCAGGGAACCGTCAACAGCAAGGCCAGCAGGACAAATATCGAATAGGACATCCCGCGCGCCGGACCCAACAGGCGCAGACCGGCAAACACGGCCATGAAGACAAAAAAACCTGCGAAATGAGTGCGATTGCCGGACAAAATCAACCCGCTGAGAATAACCAGCGCCATTCCAATCTGCAGCAACCCGGAAAGCAACTTCCTCCTCGCGTTTAAATTTATCATCAAGGCGAATAATCCACTCACGGCCGTCACCCCCAGCGTGTTGGCATCTCCAGCCAGATTGCCAGCGCGACCACCTCTCGTCACGGCGTCGAGACTGATCCCCAAGGGGGTGTATAAATCCAGCCCCAAGTTGTAGGCGAAGGGGAAGATGACCGCAACCAAAGAGGCAAGCACAAGCACCTGCAGCATCCGGCTCATTTGTTTGGGCGTGTCCACCATGTTCTCGATCATCAGCGCCAGGGTTACCAAGAGCATCAGCTTGATGAAGGCCTCCCCCCCCTTCGCCGCAGCAGGGCCACCGGCGCCGAGCAAGATCCCGATGGCGCATACCGTTGGAAATGCCCAGACGGATCGACGCAGTTTGGAATGAACCATGCGGCTCTTCGCCTCTGGATTCCGCCACAGGTGAATGATCCAACCCACGGCAACCATCACGCCAACAACCCGCCCGGCGGAATAGCCGGGCGGAAGGGGAATCAACGCCTCCACGGGATTGACCGCGATCATCACCAATAACCCGAAATACGGGTTTTTGAGAATCCGCCAAGCCAAGACCAGAACAATGGCAGGGAAGAGATATACGAACAGCGTCATCGGGGGGGGGGATGGGGGGCGAACGACCGAAGCCGCGATAACAGAGACGGCCGGCAAGCAAGCAGGAATGGGGGCGGGCGCAATGGTGGATTCACGAAGTTGTGTGGCCCTGTCAGGTCTATTTTTTCACATGCGACTCGTCCGAGGCATAGGGCCGCCGTCGCGTGCGGACAAGCATCCAGAGCCAATGTTTCGCCATATCCGTTGTCAGGCAACACCCCCGCAGACGCGCTTCTTCATACAACGCCAGATACTGATCTAGAACGGTCTCCAGGGAAAATCGATCCTTGAAAAGGCGAAGGGAAAACGCCGACAATCGCTGTCGGTATTCAGGATCTCTCAAGACCTGCTGGATGGCCCGATAGTTGGCCTCTTCGTCCCATGGCGCCACTTCGCTCCGCTCTGAAAAGTTTGCGGAAAACAGTGATTCCCAGTTGGTTTCGTCGACCAAGGTCGGCAACTGACCCGTTCGGGCCGGCACCAGCAGAATGCGGCCACGCGCGGCGGCTTCCATCAACCCGCGCCCCGTTCCCACGACCAAGTCGCCGGCATCGAGAACCGATGAGGCCTGCTTGACCAATTCGGGATCACTGACCACGGTTCCGCATCCTTTCAAGGCCACCCGCAGGTCCTGTTCCGCGGCCTTTTCGTGAACGACGCCCAAAAACACCAGTTGTGCTGGAATTCCATCGGACACCAGCCGACGGACCAAGCGGATGCTTTTTTCAGCCGTTCGCTGATAGCTCCGTGAAATCCGGCCCACACGCAGGATCACGGGATGCCTTGGATCCACCCGGGCACGCAAAGCTGCGATCTTGCCGGCATCCGGAAGGAATTCATGGATCCGATTAGGGATGTTTCGGATTTGCATGCGCCGATACGCGCGCTGGCATCGGAAATACCTTTCGTTTTCTTCGCTGTAGACGACGAGTTGGGGGACGCACGGGAAATAGGAGTGAGGGAACCGCCCCTGGGGATTTGGCCCTCCGCATTTTGTCTCCAGCAACCCGCATCCAACACGAAGTGCTGACCATCGCGCGAACGCACCGGTTTTCGGGTCGAAGGCATGGATTACATCGGGCTTTTCTGTGCGAACAATATCCATAAACCGTGAGAGCTCTCGAACCCGCAATCGGTGGATGCCGAACGGGATTTGGTACTGGCGGCAGTCTACCGGCTCCAAGGCCGGACAACGCGCGCTGCCAAAAGTCACCGCCACGCACTGGATATGGGGCAACAGCGACCGGATCAACGCCTGAAAACTATAGATATGCCCGCCAATGCCTGACCCATCGCCCACGTCAGTGACGAAAAGGACCTTCACCGCCCATTGCCTCCGACATGCAAGCCGCCCCGCAACCGTTGACGGATGAAGTCGAAATCCGAAGACCGATAGCGCCAGAGTTCCAGAAATCCAATTCCCACATACCGGCAATACACAATCGTCATTCCGATACCCCCCAGCACGTATCCCGCAGAAGACGCCATGGCGGCCCCGCGAGATCCGTACCGGGGAACCAGCCACAAACTTAACCCGCCATTGAGGACCAGGGCGGGAATCATTGCGTACAGGGATGCATTGGGCTTTCCCCGGCCCGCCAGATCCATATTCAGGATTTTCAGGCCCAACAGACAGAAAACGCCCGGCAGAAGCAGGTGGATAACGCGTACGCTAGGCCGGAATTCTTCCCCATACACCAACGGGATCAAAATCGGAGCCGCCAACCCCAGAACAATCACCAGAACCAGTGCAACCAGGAGCGTCACCCGGAACAAGCGCATAACCTTTCCAGAGAATACATCTTCATCCGGAGCGGTTGCGCTGTGTGAGAAGAGCGCCGTCGTGATGGCCTGCGGCAACGCCCAGGTCAACTGGGCGACCGACACCCCCAGGGCAAAAATGCCGATTTGGTCCACGCTGGACAGTTTTCCCATGACCACTAAGTTCACCTTGTAGTTCAGGGTGATGACGAATAGCGCGACCGAGTACACCAGCCCCTTGGCAATCAGCGCCCGGATTACCCGCCACTCAAACCGCGGCCGAATCGGGGCAAGGGTGCGCACCAGCCATAGGGCGTAGCCAACCACGACCGCCTTGGACAGTAGCGTAGCTCCGAGCGCCCCTTCCGGCCCCCCATCCAGCACCCAAACAAGCAATATCGCGGCCAGTAGGTTCAGGATTGCCACCATCCACCCGATATTGGCAAATATACCAACCTGGCGATTGCCCAGAAAGACGCCTGAACTGTAGCTGGTGAATATTGAAAACGGGATCGGGGCGATGGCCAGCAAGACGATCAACGGTGTAACCTGGGGATTGTCCATCCATCGTAAGAACACCGCGCAGACCAATGCTCCGAGGGTACCCAAGGTCAATGCGATGGTGCTGATGGCCCCGACCACTTGGCCGTTGGTATAGAATCCCTTCCCGATATAGTACGCGGACGCTTGACGGACCCCCATATCCATCAAACTCAACAGGATCGCGGGATACACCATGACGGCTGCAATCAACCCGCGCCCCGACGCCCCAAGACATCGAGCCAGCACTACACCGGTGATGACCCCAACGGCCATCACGGTAAATTGGTTTCCAATGAGCACAAGCGCGTCGTGGATAAAAGACCTGCGCCCCGCTTGTTCCGAAGATCTGTTCATGGACCAACGATCCGGGCCGGCACGCCAACCACGGTCACCCCTTCAGGCACATCCTGCAGCACAACCGCGTTGGCGCCAACCGTAGCTCCGGCTCCAATGCGCACTCCGCCAACGACTTTGGCGCCGGAATATAGACGAACCCCCCGACCGATCATCGGATAGGCCTTGTGTTCTTCGAATCGCCCGTGGCTTCCAATGGTCACCTGCTGGAAGATCCAAGCGTCGCCTTCGATGACGACCCCCGCCCCGATGATGATGCCGCTAGGATGAGGAAACCGAATGGAATTCCCCAGCAACGCCTGTGGTGAAATCTCTGATCCACACAAAGAATATTGAAGCCACCTGAGCGGAGCACAAAGCCACCCCAGCCGCATACCGATCAACCATCTCGAAAGGCGATAGCTCAGGAGAAGCTGGAAAGATGTGCCCCAGAAAAAAGCGGCCAAGATACCGACCCACGAACCCGCCCCGCAGCAACGGAGATCCTTTCGCACATCGGTATATAAAATGGAAAAGGTGTAGCGGTGGTTCATTTCATTCCCTGAAGCGATGCCTCTCAAATCGCCGCATCGAACTGTTCAATCTTGCCGCCCATCGAGCGCATTTTCTCAACAAAGCGGTCGTAGCCGCGCTCAATTTGCCAAGCCTGGGCGACTTGCGTAGGTCCCTGGGCCGCAAGTCCGGCCAGGACCAGCGCGATACCCGCCCTCAAGTCCAGCGCCGTCACCGCGGCGCCCGTCAGCCGCCGTCCACCGGATATCTGCAGCAAATCTCCAACCACCTGGTATTCCAACCCCATCTTGCCCAGTTCCTCTGCGTAACCATACCGGCCGGGAAAACGAAGGTCCACGATGCGCGTCTGACCTTCCGCGCACGCACCATAAACGGCAAAGAGCGGCTGCATATCCGAATTGATGCCAGGATACGGACCGGTTGCGATGTCGACCGGATAAGGACGACCGCCTCTCACAATCAGACGATCTCCGCTCCGGTAGAACTGTGCACCGCTCTCGCGCAGGTGGATCAACGGCACCTCCAGATGGTCGAAGGGAAATCCTTCGATCTCCACGTCGCCGCCCGTGATCACTGCGCCAATCAGCCACGTCAGCGCCTCGATATTGTCAGGGATGACAACATGCTGGGCTCCGCCCAGTGGCTTCCCCCCTTGAATCCGGATGGATTCCTGCCCGCGGACTTCAATCTCCGCGCCCATGGTTTGCAACATCGTGATCAGGTCCATGATCTCGGGCCGGATATGGGGATTCCAGATCCGGGTTGGCCCCTCGGCAAATGTGGCGCAAAGAATAGCATTCTCGGTGGCCCCGGTGGACCGGAACGGCAGATGGATTTCCGCGCCGCGCAACCCGTCCGGCGCTTCGGCGTGCAGCATACCGTTTCTTTCCCAGACCCTAGCCCCCAGGGACTCCAACACCAGCACATGCAGATCATGCTTCCGTTCGCCCAGTCGGCAGCCACCAGGCAATGGCACGGCTCCAGCCCCTGTACGGGCCGTTAACACTCCAAGCAATAGCAATGTGTTCCGGATAGATCGCCCCGAATACTCCAGCCGGGAAGAGGGCGGGCGGCTTTCCTTAATCTCAATCCGCCCCGAAGTTACTTTGCAGCATTTGCCAAGGGCGGCGAGCATCTTTACATGCACCTGAGTATCCAATAGCGTGTCGGGATAGTTCGACAACTGAATGGGCTCTGACGTCAGTAAAGAGGCGGCCAGCAGCTTAAGCGCGCTGTTCTTGGCCCCGCTGACCCGGACCCGGCCGGACAGCCGAGAGGGCTCCACACGGTACACTTCGCGGCCTAGATGCATGGGATTCTCGTTCATGGTATCCGTTCCGGTTGGCGCGCGTTGGTCAGCCTCAAGCCGCTTCATGAGCCGGCACTGTGCCGCCGTTCGGCCGCACATACCGCGCCTCGGTTTCCATCCACACCCCGTACCGCGCATGGACCGCCTCTCGAATCGCCCGGATCAGCGCCAGGACGTCCGCCGCCCGCGCCTCCCCCGTATTGACGACGAAATTGGCATGCTGGGGACTCACTTCCGCCCCGCCTGCCCGGCGGCCCTTGAACCCAAGGCACTCGATAATCCGGCCCGGAGGCCCGGCCAGTTCGAACAGTTCCGGTGAGCTCTTGAACACCGATCCGCAACTCGGCCGCTTCAGCGGGAACTTGCGCCGGCGCTCCCGTAGATTCGCCAGCATGGCCCGCCGGATGGCGGTGGGATCCCCGGGCGACAGGGACAGGCTGCAACGAACGACCACCCGGTCCGGCTCCATTAAGAACAGGCTGTTCCGATAGGAAAACCGGCAGGCGGCCCGATCGAGCCGGATGGCGGTCCCCGCCACATCCAACGCATCGATCCAATCCATCCACTCTCCGATGCCCTGCCGGCGACTGCCGCCATTCATTGCCACCAGCCCGCCCACGCTTCCGGGAATGCCCATCATCGGCTCCAGACCGGTCAACCCGTTCCGATAAGCGATCCAAGCCATCCGACAGGTACTGGCCCCCGCCTCCACCGTCAGTCGGCGTCCCTCCACCTCAATCCGTCCCATGGCGGCCCCCAACTTGATCACCACCCCCCGGAACCCCTCATCCGCAAACAGCAGGTTCGCCCCACCCCCCATGACCACATGCGGAACGCCCGCCATCCGAACCGCCCGCAAGACATCCGCCAATTGCTCAGAGGATTCCGGTTCGACGAAGACATCCGCCGGACCACCGATTTTCCATGTGGTGTGGTTGCGCATGGGAACCGCGCGCGCCACGGCAAGGCCAAAAGAACCCAATGACCGCGCTACATCATCCAGATTAGACGCGTGGCTCATAAAACAATTGAATGTTGCGCATCATGGCCGGCCCTGTCGGATTTCATTCCTTTGGCGCTCTTCTCGATCAAGGAAATCCCAACAACCATGGTGAACATCCCCGTAAATTCGGTCATCTCACGCCGTCTGGAAGGTGTCATGATTCGGCGCGCGATCGTGTCATTATCGAATGGCGTGTTCTTCCAAATGCAGCGCCTTGAATTCGTCATAGGCTCGGCCGCCCTTGGCCAATTCCGGCGGCAGTGGATTCTCTTCGTCCAGATCCAGGCAGCGGAGGACTGGATTCGTGGTCGGTGGTCGGTGGTCAGTGGTCGGAACGGATCCATTCCGACTATTGACCTCTGACCTCTGGCCCCTGTCTCCTGTCTCCTGCCCCCTGCCGTTTGAAACGGTTTGATATCTAAATCCGCTCTCGGGGCAGGTCATCACGCCGTCCGCGTCCGGGTTCTTCAGGATGTGCCCATGCCGGCTCATCCAACCCTTCTGCCGGGCGGGGTTTCCCATTACCAGCGCGTAGTCGGGCACGTCCTTGGTCACCACGCTGCCGGCGGCGACAAAACAGTAGCGCCCCAGCGTGACCCCGCAGACGATTGTAGCGTTTGCACCGACGGTGGCCCCGCGCCGGATGAGCGTTTTCTCATACAGGCTGTGGCGCACCACCTGGCTGCGGGGATTGGTGACGTTGGTCAGCACGCAGGAGGGGCCCAGGAACACGTCGTCTTCGATCACGGTTCCCGTGTAGATCGACACGTTGTTCTGCACCTTGACGTTGTTTCCAATGACCACCCCTCCATCTACGTTCACGTTCTGCCCGAAGATGCAGCGTTGCCCAATTTTTGCGCCCTTCATGATGTGGCTGAAATGCCAGATTTTCGTGCCCGCGCCGATCTCAGCGCCTTCGTCCACGTAGGAGGAGTCGTGTTTGAAGTAGTCACTCATTGTTTGGAGTCCTTCGTTTGAAACAGAGAGGCCAGAGGTCAGAGAACAGAGGCCAGCGAACAGCCGCTAGGCAAGGAAGGAGTTGGGGCTTTTGATCATGGACCCGAGCATTTTGCCGACTTCCTCATTGCGAGCAACCAGATCAGAGTGAACGGGTTTGCCGATATAACCGCAATCTAGCGCAAAATCGAGAGATGAATCGGTTTCATTGCATTCCCCGTCGCAATCGGTCAATTTTGAAATGAAATGGGCTTCGTAGCGCCTCTTTGCCCATGCCTCCCGCAGATTCAGACAAACGGATCGTGAAGACCGGCGAATCTGCCCGGTAAGAGCATAGCGTTCTTCTGCAGGAAATGTCATGCTATGGGCATAAATGTCCATAGCCAGCACATAAGCCTTCTTGTATACGGTCAGATCTTTCGCTGTTTTGATCTGCATGATTCTCTGCCCTCTTCCCTCTGGCCTCTGGCCTCTGCCCTCTGTCCCCTAATAACTCAACATCTCCATCAGCCGGATCCCCGAGAGCACGTCGGCCTTCGAGGGGAACATGGCCCAGTTTTCCTCGAGAATGTATCGGTACAGGGTGTTGTGGCCCTTGCCGTACTGATGGTCGAGCTTGAAGTCCAGATCGGGCTTTTCCAGGCCCTCCACATTCCAGAAATCGATCTGGTTCAGATTGGTGCCCGACAGCCGGATCGTGCCCTTTTCCGCGATCAGCGTGAATTCCGTTGCGAAGTTTTTTTCGTACACGTCCACTGTGGCATTCAGCGTACCCACCGCACCGGAACGAAACCGCAGCACGGCCGACACGCTGTCAAACACTTCCAATCCGCGCAGCGATCCGCCCTCCCCCTTGTGCGATTCCACTTCGCCGAAGAAGTAGTGAACCATGTCCACATAGTGGCTGGCCTGCGTATAGAGAACGCCTCCGTCAAACTCGGACGTGCCATGCCAGTCAATCTGGAAGTAGTCATCGTTGCGGTTCCACAGGACGTTGCAGATGAACTGGTGAATCTTTCCCAGGCGTCCGCTGTCGATCAGGTTTTTCACGAAAGCGACTAACGGATTGTAACGGTTCTGGTACACCGGCAGCAGGACCTTGCCGGCCTTTTCCACCCGCCGATACACCTCGTGGGCCTCGCGCAGGGTCAGTGAAAGCGGCTTTTCACAGATGATGTGGGTGGCATCCGTCAGTTCCGCGATGTTGGACACATGCCGGGGATGCAGCCCGGACGGCGTCAGCACGGCGACCATGTCCACGCCGCGGATTTTCCGGTAGTCGGTCAGATACGGCACGCCCAGCTTTTCGCCTGCCGCCCTAGCCCGTTTCTCGATCTTGTCGCACACCAGGGCGATCTCCAGCCCTGGATTGTCGGCAATGGCTTCAGTGTGGCGGTTCAAGATGCGCCCGCATCCCACCAAGGCAATGGTTTTCATCTGGATTCCTTCGGTTTGAATATCGACAGCCATGCGCCCTGCGGCCGGCTATCCGTCCGCATCCCCGGCGCCGGGCGTCGTGGCCGGTGCGGACGGTTCCGCGGCATAGGAGTGGTAATGCTTCTGATAATGGTAGTACGGCCCGTAGCCGTGATAGGCGAACTTGGAATGGTCCACGTCGTTCATGACAACGGCCAAGGCCGAAATGCCCACGTCGCGGAACCGGCGGATAGTATGCCGAACCGCCCGTTTGCGGCTCGTGCCGGGCCGCGCCATCACCAGCACGCAATCCACCTGCCCCGCCAGCGACAGGGCATCGCTGACAATGCCCAGCGGGGGTGCATCGATGACGACCCTGTCGAAGTTGTTCCGAGCCCAAGTCATCAAGTCCGCTACCTTGGCTCCGCCCACCAGCTCGGCTGGGCGGGCATCTCCCTTTACTCGAGATGCAATGACGCTGAGATTGGGACACTCGGATTCATAGACGATATCCTGAGGAGCGGTTTTTTTGCTCGCCAAATAATCTAGCAACCCTTGATGGCCGCCCGGAATCGGGAAAATGCCTCCAATGCGCGGACGGCGCAGATCGAAATCCATCAGCAGGGTTCGCTGGCCGGTTCGGGCACAGGCCGTGGCCAGGTTGCAGCAGGTCGTGGTCTTGCCTTCCTCCGGCAACGAGCTGGCGACCAGGATCATGTGAGCCTGGTCCCGGTAGGCCGCGGAATCCAGCACCGACCGCAGCCCCGCAAACGCCTCCGCCATTTCTCCGTGAGAATGGGTCAGCGAGGCCTTGGCGATTTCACGGCGATCCTTCGTCTGAACATGTGGAATGACGGCCAGGATCTTGACTCCCGACCCCGTCTCAATGTCGTTGGCATCCACCACATGGTCTTCCAGCATGTCCGCGAGGAACGCCAGGCCCAAGCCCAGCCCGACCCCTACCACCAACGCCATGAACAGAACCCGCAATGGCCGGGGATGAACTTGGATGGCCCGCTGGGCGCGATCCACCAGCTTGACCGTGGCCGTGGTCTCGTCGGCGGACAACCGCGCCTCCTGAATGCGGAACAGGACGCCCATGAAGGAGGAGTCCGCCGCACTGCGCGCCCGCTCCAATGCCGCGATATTCATGCTGGCATTCAGAATGTCACGGTCGAGATCCGATGCCAGTTTGAGCTGGTTCTCTTTCTTCTCCCGCAGGCCGTTGGCTTGTTCCTCATACAAGGACAGGTTGGCCGCCGCCGTGCTTTTCGCCCGGTTCAAGGCCGCCATCGCCTGCTCCCGGTAAAGGCTGACCGCCTGGTCCTGTGCCTCCACCGCGGGATGATTCGCCGTGTAGCGCGACATCAAACCGTCCCGTTCGGACACGGAGGCGCGCCAGCGTTCGAGCGCGCTCGCCACGTCGGCGGCCCGCGGAATGTCCACCGGCAGTTTCCCCGCGTTCTCCGGCTCCAACTCCACCGCACTCAGGGCTTCCAACAGCTTGCGCTCCAGCGTCGCCCGGTTTTCAATCTGGGTGAGCGTCTCATTGAAACTGATTAACGAGCCCTGAACGGTCCGGCGCTGCCCCTCCAAGACATCCAACTGGAACTGTTGACGGGCATCCAGCAGGGCCTTGTCCGCCAAATCCAGCTCGTGCTTTTGGGACTGCGCCTGGGCTTCCAGCCAGGCCACGGCGGCATCCGATACTGCCCGGTTTTCGGCCCGGGTGCTGGCTTCGGCTCCCGCGGCATAGGCATTGCTTGCCTTGATGGAAAAATCCGGATCCCGGCTCAAATAAGCCACCCGCACCAACCGCGTACGACGCAACAGCGTAAAATTGGCGCGTCCGGACAGTCGTTGGGCCAATTCGGCGTCTCCGATCGGGTCATCGGGATACAATTGCCGGTAGCTCGCCACTACATGAGGCAGCATGGTCGAGCTTTTGAACTTCTCAATCTGGGTGTTCAACGTCTCTTCGAACTGAATGGCCGCCGTGGGATCCTCAATCATCGCCTCCTGTTTGTTCAAAATTCGGGGGCGCCGAACACTCAATTCTATAGTTGCCCAGGACTGATAAATCTTGGGTGTTTTATTTAGGTAGAAGAGGGCTCCGCCAAGTATGCATGCAACCGCCAACAGGATCGTCAGCCACTTCTTGCGGGCAATTCGAAGCAACCGAAGAGGGTCCAGCGCATGGAGTGGCCCGGATCCCGCCGAAGGGCCATCGCTATAGTAGACCGCATTGGGCCGCTCTCCACCGTAATAGATCGGTGATCGCGAATGTACAGGCTGGGGATACGATGAGGAGCCAGGGGGTGATGTATCAGGTGGGTTCATGGGGGGGATCCTTCCACGGGTGCGACCAGCCGCAACGAAGTCAAGGGCGCAGAATCTCGCGGAGAGGCCGCGCACATCTTGGGCAGCAAGGCGAGCGCAGCCAACCAGGCGTAGAGGATGGCGGGCGATCGGAACGGCAGATCCACTACGCTGAACACCCCCACCAGTACCAGCCCCACCCCACCCATGGCTCCAAACGCACAGGATGGGCTTTGGCGGGCGGGCCATGCCGCCCTTACCATAATACCAACGATCGCCACCATCAGCCCAAAGCCTACCACCCCGAATTCCGCCAGAAACTGGACGGGGTCGCAATGGACGTTGGCCCAGCCACGACGTTGCAGCGCCGGCCAGTATTCTTCGGGAACATGCTCCGCCACCTGATACCTATACCCCCAGCCTCCTACGCCATACCAAGGATCAGCCCACCAGATCTTGATGGCCGCCCATACGAACCTTGGCCGTCGTCCCAATTCCAGGTCGATTCGGTCCCATACGCGACCCGACAGTTCCGAGCCGGTGGGATTCCATGTCATTTCACGGCGAATTCCTTGGTCCCCAAGACCCGCGACCAAAAGAATGATTCCGGCGGCAACCGCCACGGACAAGGCGCCGAAATTCAATCGCCCCGCCGGCGGTAGATACCGCCAACCGCGTACCCAGCCATAGACCGACACCACTCCGCAAAAGACGCCCGACAATATAATTCCAGCTCGGCTGAACCCCAAGAATGCTCCCGCCAGACATAGGATGAACGAGATCGCCAAGATGGCCACTCGTCCGGGATGTTGCAGGCGCCGAGCTGACGGGGCATCCGCATGACTGCGAGAGCGTTCAAACACCTCTCGATACATCAGGCCAGCCGCCACCGCCGACATCAGCAAAAAAAAGGGCGGGGCATGGTTTCCATAGCCAAAGGAGGCAAAGAAGTGCCCGTTCAATGGCTGTTGCCAATAGATGGACGACGTACCCGAGGCATATTGGATCATGCCAAAAACGGACAGGGCGGCCGCCGCATGCACACAGAAGCGCAACAGGCGACTGGCGGCCCGCCGGTCCAGAACGGGTGCCCGCAACACCACGGTCAGTGTCCAAGCGGGGAAAAACCAAGCCAGCATCTGCGCCGCTTCGCCCCGCGCATAGGCCCAGGGCCAGCTCGGCCAGCGCGGCGCGGTGTACGTCCACCGTTGATAACCCACGTCAAAGTATTGCTCCCGGCCCGCATTCGCCCACTGCAGGGCCAAGAAACCGAGAAAGGCCAAGCCCAGCCAAAACACGGGATCTCGAAAGACCTTGCGGGCAGAAGCGCCACACCGGAAAAAGAAACCACCCCCCAGAACAACGGCCCCCGCCACGGCCACCAGATGAAACGAGGGGCGGATACCCGCCCACACCCACATGGAATAGACCAGCAGGAAACCAACCCCCGTGCCAACCCATGCCTGGCCCCGCCGAGAGGCCCGGGCACTCCGCTCATTGGGAATGGCAAGCGCTGTTCGCATATAGGCGGATGGGGCTAGAACATCGCTTCCGGAACAAACACTACGTCATCCGCCTGCAGGATAATGTCGTCCTCCAGCCTCCCCGCCGTGCCCACCGCCTTCAAATTGACCGTCCGCGTTTCTGTCCTGCCCGTGGGCAGCGAACGCGTCACCAGGATCGCACTGTCCCGCGCGCTTGTAGCAAAACCACCCGCCTGTTGAATGGCCCCGCTGACCGTCAGATCCTGGGTGGGAGGAATCGCCACCCGGCCAGGCGTCTTCACGCGTCCCAACACCGTCACGAAGCCCCACGGCGAGATTCCATCCCGGCTCGTGTCCCGTACGAAATCCACAATGACCTCTGGACTGACGTAATATCTCATATAACGGGCGGTTAGCCGCCTTCGAAAATCATCCAGGCTCTGGTCCAAGACATCCATTTCCCCCAGCAGCGGCAGCACCACCGTGCCGCTTTCCGATATGCGCTTCGCCGGCTCGTCAATTTCCTTCTCCCCTGCCACCAGCACCACCAGGCTGATGACCAGCCCCGGGCGCAGTTTCACCGCCACGGGCGCCGGATCCTGATCCGGCTGGCCAAAGGACGGCGTCGAACGGCAGCCGGCCGCCACGGCAAACCCCATCGCGGCCGCCAGCGCCGCCTCCAGCAGCCGCCGCCATACGGGGCGGGCCAGTCTATTCATACGTTTACTCATGTCGGGTGGCGCCCAAAGACGCGGTTGTCGGTTTCCGGGTACACCAATGGCAACTCGCGCCGCACGACGCAAGCATTCCATGCTGTTTGGCCCATCCTGCTATTGCAAATCCGCAATGTCAATGTCCACGAAAACATCCCTGTAAGGCTCCAGTGACCTCTCGTCGATCCCCCGGCGCTCACTCGCTTGAACTGGCTTGGGCATCTTTTTGAACTCCACACCACACGATCCGTATTGGAGACCAAACGGCAACTCCCAATGTACACCCGCCCAGCAGGATGCGCAACAGAAAGGCCCCGGTGCGCCCCCCCCCCTCCCCCGGGGGCGCAACCGCGATTCATCAGTTTCGAGGGTTGATGCGGATCTCGTGGATCACCGGCATGCGGCCGGATTCGTCGTCCGGGAATACCAACCACAAATAGCGAAGGATTATCGGATGAATGTCCATGTCATGCGGCAGAGGCAGCCACTCCATGGCGTCCAGACTGTAGAGGAATTCCAGCGTGGCCAGGGAGTCTTCCGCCAGGTCGACCTCGACCGCCGCCAAGACCAACTCGGGCTCGTAGCCTATGACCAGGTATCCGCCGCCAGGCTTCTGGCCTATCCAAGCCGTCTCCGAATCGCCGTCCAGCGCGAGCCAGCCGGTATCGTCCTCGGAACCGTCACTGGTCAGCACCGTCACAGCCTGGCTCACCGTCACAGCCTGGCTCACCGCGACAGCCGATCCGTTCGCCGGCGGCGTACGGTCCTTGGCCGCCACAGGCGAAAGACTCTGCTTCTCCCCCGGCCGTGTGCCATAGACTTCCAGTTCCGGAATCACCACGCTTTGGTTCTCCGAATTATACAGCCCGGTGAACTTCAGGTAGCGGATCGTTTGGTCGTCCACCGCCCAATCGTCCCAGCCCTGCCGGTCTTCCTCGCTGGCATCCGCCAGCATCGTCCAGTTCACGCCATCCGTCGAGGATTCGATCGTATAGCGGTGCACACGATAGGTCCAATCCCAGTTCAGGATTCGCACGCGCGATACGACCTTCTCGCCCCCCAGATCCAACGTCATGGTGCCCGGCGGCTCGGCTGTCCACATCGTGTGCCCATAGTTGCCGCTGGCCGTGTGAATGCCGTCGATCAGCATCCACGGCCGGCTCGCCTTCACGCCCGTGATCGTCGCCCCGCTCGAGGCCAGGGCCAAGTTCTCGCCAATGTCTTCGTCCAGCGCGATCGCAGGCATAAAATAATCCGGCCAACCCGGGGCAGAGATCCGGATCACCGCCTCTTCACCAATGTCGTTGTCATCTTTGGCCTGCTCCAGGATCACCGCCTGCCAAACGTCCCAGTTCGAAGAATTGAACGTCCGGGTCGCCCCGCTCGCGACAACGATGCTCTCGTCGCCCGAGCTGCGAGACACGGTAAACACAACCGGGGACGGTGGCGGCTTGTCCAGGCGCATGAAGAACGTCCCGCGGCCGCCTTCCCGCACGTTGACACGGGTTTTGGAAAACACCAGTTGGGGCGCCACGGGTGGCGGGCGCTCACCATATACTTCCAGCTCGGCGATCGCAACGCTCTGGTTCGCCGAATTCGACAACCCGGTGAATTTCAAGTAGCGCATCGCGACATTTGTCACCGCCCAGTCATCCCAGCCTTGGCGATCTTCCTCGCTGGCGTCCGCCAGCATCGACCAGTTGAGGCCATCCGTCGAAGATTCGATCGTGTAGCGGTGCACGCGATAGGTCCAGTCGAAGTTCAGCAGCCGCACGCGCGACACCGTCGCCGTGGTTCTCAAGTCCAGGGTCATGGTCCCCGGCGGTACGTTCGTCCACCCCGTGTGTCCGTAGTTGGTGCTTACCGTGTGCACGCCGTCGATCAGCAACCATGGCCGGCTCGCCTTGACCCCTGATATTGTGGAGCCGCTGGATCCTAGGGCCAAGTTTTCGCCGATATCGCCATCCAAGACGGTGGCGTCCACAAATCGCTCCGCCAGGCCCTCGCCAGAAACCCGGAATGACGCCGTTTCATTTTCCGAATTGTCGTCCTCGGCAGCTTCCAACACAACCCGCTGCCAAACGTCCCAGTTCGCCGGAGTGAAGGTCCGAACCGCACCGCTGGCCACAATCAGATTGGTATCACCAGAAATTCGGCTGACGTTCAGCTCCACTCGGCCCGGTGGGGCTTCGCTCAATCGGACAAAGAATCGGCCCTCCCCCCCTTCGCGGACATTGATATGTGTCCGGCTTAATATGGGGTGCAATCCCGATGCCGTGACTTCAAAATTCACCGACTGGTCGGCGGCCGGCTTCCAATTGTTATCGCCTGGTTGCATCGCAACAATGGTCACAGGCCCGGTTCCAGAAAAGGTCAGACGACTTCCGTCCTCATTGAAGACCGCCGGCCCCTCGGCTACAGAAAAAGCCACGGGCAGGCCGCTGGACGCCCGGGCAATCAACTGGAGGGTATAGGCCACATCTTGATCCCCCGGATTCGAGAAGGAAATGGTCTGATCCGCCTTCTCTACGATCAGCAGGTCTTGGGCCTGCCCCTCAAAGCCCTCCTCCGTCACTTCGGCCTGCACCAGATAGGTGCCAGCGGCCACCGGAACCTCGCCATCTCGCAGCACAATGGTGTCCGGTATCCCGCGAAGCCCGGCGGCAACCGGCTCGTAGACCACCTCCACCGGCAAGGCCGGTGGATCGGTTTCCACCGTTACTTCGCGGGGGGTGCCGTCATAGGTCTGGTGAAGATTGCGCAGGGTAACGCAAGCGGGCTGCACTACCCAACGGCCGTACACCTCCCATTCGGTCATGCATACCAACGCATTGGCGGAGTTGGAGACCCCCGTGAGCCGTAAATAGCGCATCTCCTGATCGTCCACCGGCCAGTCGTCCCACCCCTTGCGATCCTCCGCCGTGGCATCCACCAACAGGGTCCAGTTGGTTCCGTCCATCGAGGACTCGATCGTATAGCGGTGAAGCACGGGATACAGCCAGTCCCAGTTCTGCAGCCGGATCCGGGATATGAACGCGGGAGCTTTCAATCTCAGCGTAATCGTGTCCGGCGGATCGCGGCCCCACTGCATAAAGGCATAATTGGCGCTGGACATGTGGTTGCCGTCGATCAGGTGGGCTGCGCGGGCGCCCCCGCTGATGGTCGCGCCACGCGATGCCCGTGCCAGATTGCAGGCAATGTCCTCGTCCAATTCCGTGGCGGTCAATAGTTGGGTGGCCACGCCCGGAATGACCACTTCGAATGTCGCCTCCCCGTTGACCGCATCTTCGTCGTCCAGGGCCTTCAACGTCACCGGCTGCCACCAATCCCAATTCCAGGAATGAAAGACGGTCATCGCCCCGGTTTTCAGCACGAGGTCTGGATCGCCGGAGACCCGCGCGACGGTGACCGTGGTGGGGGCCGCGGGTTCCCGGTTCAGTTTCACGAAAAAGCGGCCTTCGCCGTTTTCGCACACATACAGGTGGCTCGCGCTGACCGCCAGGAGGGACAGGACGTTGAACGTCTGGACCTCCACCGGCGCGGGGTTCCAGTTGGCATCGCCGGCCTGGGAGGCCGCAACCGATACCACGCCCGTTCCTTGGAACGACAAGGTTCCATCCGCAATGGATGCCGGGCCGGATACCACGGAGAACGCCACCGGCAGACCGCTGGAGGCGGTGGCCGACAGGACCGGCTGATCCGTCACGATCCGGTCGCCGATTGCCGGGAACACGATGCTCTGGTCGGCCTTGGCCACCACCAATGTGCCACGGGCCTTTCCATCATGGATGCCATCGATGACCGTCGCGGCAACGGCATAGGAACCCGCGCCTGTCGGAGGAACAACCGAACCATCATAGGTGATGATGACCGGCAGGCCTTCCGGCACCGTGGTGGCGGTGACGATCCGGGATTCCCCGTTATACACCTGCTCCAGGCCGCCCAAAACCACCGTCGCCACGGGGCGGGCGGAATATCCGTTCCAGGAAATGTCGTCCAAGGTGATCCGGCCGCTACTGGCTTTGTTGCTGAACACCAGCACCACATCGCCCTCGACATTCAGTCCATCGATATTCCAGGTCTGGACGGTACCGTCGCCGCCTGTGATTGAGCCCACCTGAGTGCCGTTGATGGATACAACGCAATCCACCGCCTGGTTTCCCGCCCTGCGGTATTGCAATTCCAGGGATCCGATCCCGCCCGGAATCACACCGGACCGGATAAAAGCGCCCCGGGCCTTGTCCAGCGTGGGCGACGCCCCGTTGATGCTCTGATCGCCGCTGGCCAAAGCATAGCTCCATGTCGAGCCGTCTTGCCCGGGAAAGGTTCCGCTGGCGAAGTCGCCGCCCGCATGGTTGAACCCGTTGAAGTTTTCCAGTCCGAAAACGCTGTCGGCTTCGCGAACCATGACCCCCACGTCCAGAGTGGCTACACCGACAGGATTGCTCGCCGTAAACGTGAAGGTTTGCAGTCCGACATCGGCGGACACGGGCAGATAGCTCAACACGCCGGTTTCCGGAACAAATTCGTATCCGGATGAAGCCGTCGTGGCTTGCAGCGCCAGTTCCGGCAGCGGCTCTCCGGAAGCCGACACGGCAAAAACCACGGTTTCCCCGACGGTCGTTCCCTGCATGGCCACCTCGTCAAACACGGGGGGGGTCATGCCTTCGACATGCCCCGTCCACGAAATGTCATCCAGCGTGATGGTCCCGCTGTTGACGCGGTTGGAAAACAGGAACACGACATCGCCCGCGATATTCAGCGGATCGCTCGTCCAAGTTTGAACCGTGCCATCCCCGCCGGTAATGGTGCCGATTAAGACGTCGTTCACATAAATCTCGAAACTCAACGAGGGTGAGAACTGTTTCTGATACTTCAACGACAGCGTTCCCACACCACCGGAAATGGTCCCGGAGCGAATGTACGCGCCCTTGGCCTTTTCCAGGGTGGGCGAAGCCCCGTTGATGCTGAAATCGCCGCGCGCCTTGGCATAGGTCCAGGTGGAGCCATCTTGGCCGGCAAACGTGCCGCTGGCATAGCTGCTGCCCGTGTGGTCGAATCCGCTGAAGGTCTCCAAGCCTCCACCGGCCAGTGCCGCCACAGGAAACAAGATCAGCAGACCTTGCCCTATCGCAAGCAGCAGACGAAGACGTCCAAGCTCCCGCCGGGAGTGAAATACGATGGATGCAAACCAATTCATGTGTCCAACCTCTGGAATTCCTCTGATTCCCAAGGTTGGCGATCAAATCACGAAACCGACAAATTTGTCAATAGTTGTAATTCGTTTATATTATTATGTTTGTGTTAATTGTGTTAACAAGAATTTAACCGTTTTCGGCCGGCATGGTGATAGTGGTCCGGGACTTCCGGATGAAGAGATTGCAGCTACGGATAGCGCGGATGGCACGAATTCGATCCGGGAAAACGCCGCCCGGGACGGTGACCCGGCGCAAAAAATCAGGCGTCGCATGCGCGCCGCCTGAATGGTGTTGGGATTTCCCGAACGCTTACGGATTCGGCCAGATCTCCAGCACCTCGGGCACCGCATCCGTGCCGTCGTCCGGGAACACCACCCACAGGAAGTTCAAGGAGACCGGGTTCTTCTCCAAGTCTTCTGGCAGGGGTTGCCATTCCTCGGCATCCTGGCTGTACAGGATCTGGGCGTCGGCCAGCGATTCCTCGGTCACCTCCACGGCCAGCGCCTTCAACGTCAAGGCCGGAGCGTATTCAACGACCAGATAGCCGCCGCCGGGCTTCTGGCCGATCCAGGCGGTTTCCGGATCGCCGTCCACGGCCAGCCAGCCGGTCTGGTCATCCGGACCGTCGCTGGTCAGCACCGAAACCGGAATGCTTTCCAGGCTCAGGGACAACGACTTGCCTTGCCCCTCGGGGGGAGGAGGAGGCGCGGCATACACTTCCAGCTCCGGAATCACTACGCTTTGGTTCTCCGAATTATATAGCCCGGTGAACTTCAGGTAGCGGATCGTCTGGTTGTCCACCCCCCAATCGTCCCAACCCTGGCGGTCTTCCTCGCTGGCATCCGCCAGCATCGTCCAGTTCACGCCGTCCGTCGAGGATTCGATCGTGTAGCGGTGGACCCGATAGGTCCAATCCCAGTTCAGGATCCGCACGCGCGATACGACCTTGTCGCCCCCCAGATCCAGCGTCATGGTGCCCGGAGGAGTGGCCGTCCACATCGTGTGCCCATAGTTGCCGCTGGCCGTGTGAATGCCGTCGATCAGCATCCACGGCCGGCTCGCCTTCACGCCCGTGATCGTCGCCCCGCTCGAGGCCAACGCCAGGTTCTCGCCAATGTCTTCATCCAGCGCGATCGCCGGCATGAAATAGTCCGGCCGGCCCGCCGCCGAGATCCGGAATACCGCTTCTTCGCCGACGTCGTTGTCGTCTTTGGCCTGCCCCAGCACCACCGGCTGCCAAACATCCCAGTTCGACGGTTCGAATACCCGGGTCGCCCCGGCCGTGATCACAATGCTCTCGTCGCCCAAGATGCGGGTCACCGTGAACACAACCGGGGACCGCGGCTCCCGGTCCAGGCGCATGTAGAACGTCCCGCGGCCGCCTTCCCTCACGTTGACGCTGGCCTTGGAAAACACCGGCAAGGCCACATCGATCTCCTGGCGTGTCCCGTACACTTCCAGCTCGGCGATCGCAACGCTCTGGTTCGCCGAATTCGACAACCCGGTAAATTTCAAGTAGCGCACCGCCACATCGGCCACCGGCCAGTCGTCCCAGCCCTGGCGATCTTCCCCGCTAGCATCCGCCAGCATCAACCAGTTCACGCCGTCCGTCGAGGATTCGAGGGTGTAGCGGTGGACGCGATGGGTCCAGTGGAAGTTCAGCAGCCGCACGCGCGAGACCGTCGCCGTGTTTTTCAAATCCAGCGTCATCGTCCCCGGCGGCACGTTCGTCCACCACGTGTGACCGTAGTTGAGACTGTCCGTGTGCACGCCGTCGATCAACAACCACGGCCGGCTCGCCCTGAACCCCGATATCGTGGAGCCGCTGGCCCCCAGCGCCAGGTTTTCGCCAATATCGTCGTCCAACGTCGTCGCCGTCACGAAGAGGCTCTCGAGACCTTCCGATGAAATCTGGAAGGTCGCCTCTTCGCTTGCGGCGTTCTCGTCGTCGTCCTGGCCCAGGGTCACGACCTGCCACGTATTCCATGTCGAAGAGTTGAATGTCCGGCTCGCCCCGTGCCGCACCACGATGCTGTCATCCCCGGAGGTGCGCGAGACGTTCACCGTGAGCCATCCCCCCGGATCCTGGTTCAACCGCACGTAGAAACGACCTTCTCCGCCTTCGCGCACGTTCAAGGTGTCCTGGCTGATTACGATGGCCAAGTGCTCCAGCGTAAGCGTACTGGCGGTTTCGGAGTTGGCGCTCGGGCAGCCGCCGTCGCCTTCCGCGCGCACGCGGAAGTAGTAGGTGGTGCCTTCCTCCAACCCAACGACTTCCTGGCTGGTACCCGCAACGGCCAGGTCCTCATAGCCATCCACGAAGGACGGCAAGGTCACCGGGGTGAGGACGATGTCGTCGATGTGCAGGCGGGCGTTGCTGGTCCCGGTTTCCGTCGCACGTTTGATGCGGATGCGCAGGTTGCCCGAAACATTGACGGCCTCGGAGAAGGTCTGAACCTCGTCGGACGCCGGCGCCGTGAAGCTGGATCCAATCTGGGTCCAGTCCGTTCCGCCGTTCGTGCTGTACTCGACTTTCCAGTCCACCTGGGCATCCGTCCCGTAGCGGCGATAGCTGAAGGACAGGGTGCCGATGCCGGTCGAAACGTCTTCCAGCATCGTCATCGCGGAGGTGCCGTAACCGCGCAAGCGCGCCGCACGCGCGCCGTTCTTCCAATCGTTGACTGTGTCGCCAATCAGCGCTTCGGTCATGTCCCACTGCTTGCCGGACAACGTGACTGTAGCGGACGCGTAGGCCGTCTTGGTTTCGCCCGACCCTTCAAAGTCCACGGCATAGCCGACTCCGCCGCCAATGGCGAAGTCTTCCTCCGTGCTGACGTCGAGGCGGTAGCCGGTCGCGCCGTCCACGGCGTTCCAACTGGCCTCGAAGCTCGTGTAGTCCGCAACGGCGCCCAGCCCGGTCGGGGCGTCCGGGCCGGAGGTGACGGCCTCATCCGTCAAGCCGGCGGAATAGAAGCCGTCGATCTGCGACCACGCCTTGTAGTAATACGGCGTGCAGGAGCTCAGGTCCGTGTCCGTCTGCGGGGAGCTGGTGCCGACATAGACCACGGTGCCGCCCGCGAAGGCTTCGCCCGCCGCCGGCGGAGCGCCGGACGGATCGCTGAACGTGCCGGTGCCGTTGGCCACAATGACCACATCGTTGCCGGCGGCATTCGCCGCAAAGGCCAGATCGATGGCGGACATGCCGGCGGCGGTCGCCGAGAACGAGGCCGGGGCGGCCACCGACACCACCAGCGTGTCCGTGTCCGAGCCCTGATAGATGTCGTCCACGACCGTGGCGACCACTTCGTAGCTGCCCGGATCGGTCGGGACCGTGGCTTCGCCATCGTAGGTGACGCTGACCGTCAGCCCTTCGGGGTCCGTCGTGACGGTCGCTGCGCGCTCCGTGCCGTCGTAGGCCTGAGCCAGATCGCTCAGCGTCACGGTGGCCAAGGCTTTGGTCACGTTGAAGGTGCGGGTCACGTCTTCCGCCGCGTCCCAGTCCATGTCGCCCGCCTGACTGGCCACAATGCTGACTTCGCCCGCGCCGGTGAAGGTCAGGGTGACGCCATCCACATCGATCTCGGCCGGGCCGGAGAACACGCTGAACGAAACCGGCAGCCCGCTGGAAGCCGTGGCCGACAGCTCGACCACGTCGGTCGTCACCTTGTCGGTGATGGCCGGGAAGTCGATCGTCTGCGGGCCGCCGATGGATTCCAGCGTCGCCGCATTGGCCGTGGCGGAGTTCGCGCTCACGCAATCGTCCGCGCTGACCGCGCGCACACGGAAGTAGTACGTCGTGTTGTCGTTCAACCCGTCAACCAACTGGCTCGTGCCCGCCACGGTCAGGTTTTCGTAGCCGGTCACGAAGGAAGGCGTGGACGGGGTGCCCTCCAGCTTCACATCGTCCAGGCGCATGGCCACGCTGCCGGACTTGACCCAGCGCAGGCTCAGGGTGGCGCTGGCGGCGGCCGGAGGCAGTTCCACGCCCGAAATCAGGTACCAGCCGGTCGAGGCACCTTCCGTCGGGAGACCGCTCACCGTGACCGGCGTCCAGGTCGACCCGTCCGTCGAATACTCCACGACGAATGTGGCGTTGGCGCTGGCGGATTCCTTGCGGTAGCCAAAGCTCAGGCTCAGGGCGCCGTAGCCGGACGCATCGATGCCCGCGATGCCGAAGCCGTACTCGCCCACCGAGCTCGGGAACCACACGTTCGCCACGCCGGACGCCCCGGTATAGCCGCTGGACGCGCTGGTGGCCCGGATGTCGGCCGCATTGGCCGCGCCGGCCGACGACATCGTGAAGTCGTCGTTGTCGAAGCCGTTGTTGGCCTCGTGGGTGGCAATCGCGGTGGTGCTGGCGACCGTGCCCATCGATTCGGTAAAGATGGCCTCGGGCGTGTCGCCTTCGCTGGAGAAGGTTTCGCTGGTGCTCACGTCGAGCCGGTAGGATGCGGCGCCGGTCACGCCATCCCAATTGGCCACGAAGCTGGTTTCATCGATGTCGGTGGCATTCAGCCCGGTCGGGGCATCCGGCTCGCAACTTCCGGTGGCGGCCTGGGCCGTCACGCCTTCGGAGTAATAACCGTTGTTTTCGGAGTAGAACTTGAAGTCGTAGGTCGTGCTGGCCGACAGGCCGGAGGCGGTCGCCGTCGCGGAAGATCCGACATAGACCACGGTGCCGGCGCCGATGGCGTCGGTGACCGAATACGAGGTGCCCTGCGTGGGCTCGGTCCAGGAATCCGTCGCGAGCTTGGCCACCACCATCACGTTGTGGTCCTGCGCGTTCTTGGTCCATTCCAAGTCGATTTCGCTTGCCGGGTTGCCTGCGCCGGGTTGGGCATCCTGCCCGGAGGGACTGTTGATCGCGCTGACGGCGAAGTAGGCCGAAGCGAGGTCTTCCGGCGGATAGAGCGTCGAGTTGCCCCAGCCGTTGCCGGACTTGGAGGTGTAATCGTCTTCGGCCGCGGCGCGGGCCTGGCAGATGACGTAGTGATTGGCCTGGGACGTGAACTGGAAGCCGCTCAGGTTGCGGCGCACGCGCTTGTTGGGCCAATCGCCGTCTTCATACCAGCCCGCTTCTCCCCAGTTGTAGCCCGCGCCTTCCGCGCTGGTGCCGAGGCCGATCTGCGCGTAGTTCCACGACTCCTGGCCGATTTCGAAATTCACGAACCATTCGCCCAACGTGTCGCCCAGATAGTAGCTCCCCATCGGGGTGCCGGCGCTCATCGGATTGATCCAGATGCCGGTGGCCGCCGCGATGGTCGATTCGCTGGCCGCCGTGCCGAACGCGGTTTCCACGTTCGCGCTGTTGCGAGCCTTGACCTGGAAGGAATACTCGGTTTCGGGGGAAAGACCGGTGGCGGTGGTCGTGTCCCAGGTGGCTGCGGTCTGCCAGACCGCCGAAGCGCCGAAGCTGCCGTCCGCCTGCAGGTACTGGTCGTCGCTCGTCCGCTGGATCGCAAACTCCGTCGAAGCGGGATTGCCATTGGCGTTGACCGCCACGTCGAGGGTCGTCGCCGTGGGGTTGTCCACCGTCGGGGCCGCCGGCACGTTGGCCAGCGTAGTGAAGTTCAGTTCATTGGCCGCCAGCGTGGTGCCAACGCTGTTGAGGGCATAGGCCTTGAAATAATAGATCTGGTTGACGGACAGCGAGGAGAGATCCACGGAGTAGGTGCCCGTACCGCCGGCGACTGCCGCCGTCGGGTTGTCCGTGATCGCCACGCCGCTGGAGGTCTTGTACACCACGCCGCGTTCCGTCACCGTGTCGCCGCCGTCGTCCGTCACGTTGCCATTGGCCGTGGCCGCCGTTGCCGCGATCGACCCCGCCGCCACTGTCGTCACGGAAGGAGCCGAAGGGCCGGCGCTGTAGGCCGTCCAGGCAATGTCATCCAACTTGGTTTGTGCGGTACCTCCCGCAACGATTTTCAGGACAACGTCCCCCGTGACATTGATCGCCCGACTATATTCATTCGTGTCATTAACCGTGGAGGGCACGGTAATGGTATCGCCGATTTTCGTGTTGTTGACGAAGACTTCCAAGGATCTGGCGCTGGTTCCCGTGAATGCCCGGGCATATTTGAAGGTCAGGGTGCCCATTCCTCCGGCATATGAGGGGGAGGTTAGGTCCCGCGTGCCAGAAGGCCCCCAGCAAATGGCCTTGCCGTTGAGTGTCTGGTCCGTGCGCGCCCCATTGGCGTTCCAGGTTCCCCCGCTATCCCCCGTCCAGGACCTTGCGAGATAGCTCGATGAATTCGCGCCCAAGTTGGAAAAGCTTTCAGCTATATCCGCCACGGCCTGCTGGGGCTGGCCCCACAATGCCGCCGCCAATCCGAGCCCCGCGCACCATTTCCACATCTGCGATCCGGTTGTTTTCATGTGTCGACCCTCTTGTTCCTTTTTAAATCGTCCACGCGGCAGAGGCCGCGAATTCAACCACTCAAGATTCCCAGCGCTCGCCATCGCCAATCCGACAGTTACATCGAACATAGTCTAAACCCCATGTAGTGGCAATCATTATATTGTTCGTTTTCTGTTAGAAATGCCTTGCTTGGGAATTGCAATTTTCTCTTGCAGAGCAAGAAAGGTAAACCGTTTTATTTTGCCGGGGATAACTTGTCCAAATCCCCCGTCGGCTTGCCGTGAAACGGTCGCCGATAGAGTCCGCATCGGAGCCAGACCGGCCTAGCGGGTGCCGGGCGGGCTCGTCACGGCGATGAACTCCGGGATGGCGCGCAAAACAGCCAAGTCGCTGTCATTTAACGCATTATCTATCAATGTGTTATCATAGTCCACGGCCGAACGGAGTGCCGCTACGGCTTCGTCAACGCTTCCGCCCTTGGCCAGCAAACAGGCCTGGTTGTAGAAGGCCACGGCGAGCTTGCGGACATGGTTGTCCCGGATGTCGTAAACCTGGGGCGGCCAACGGTGGCGGGGAACGTTCGCGGCAACCTCCTGCCAGACATCAACAACGGCCGGATAATAGTCCAGCAGCAACCGGTATTCGCGCAAGGCCCTGGGTTGGTCCTTCGAAATGAATTGGCTGTTCTGGGCCAATTCGTATTGATAGCGCATCAAGTCGGGACTGAGACAAACAGCCTGTTGGACGGGCGACAGCACAGAATACCGGGGCGAGTTCTCTGCCAGCAGGCGAGCTTGCCGGTCCAAGGAAGGGTTCAGTTCGTTCATTTTTCCGAGGGAGTCCAGCGCGGCCGACTCGTCCCCCAGCGCCAGCCAGGAGACCGCCATCCACCCCAGGAAATCTGAACCGAGGGGTTCGAAAGCCAAGCCCCGGTCATAGGCGGCAATGGCCTTCTCGTGATCCCCCATCAGGCAATAGATCCAGCCTTCCATGATGGCCAGGGCGGTTGGATTCACGACGTTCAGTTGTTTCACCCGGTCCAGCCAACCGAGGCTCGCGTCGTAATCGCCCGCCCGCTGGTTCTGGTATACCTTGATCAGCAAGGCCTGACTGTCGTTGGGGGATAGGGCGAGGGCCTGGTCGGCGAACCGCCCCGCCGCCTCCAGATCCTGCGCGGCCAAAGCATGGGCGATGTTGCCCAGATTCACCGCGGAGTCGGGGTATTTCGCCAACGCATCGCGCCAGAGGGTCACGTCGTCGCGCCAAACCTGGCTGCGCTCCCAGGTGCCCCAGGACCACAGCAGGAGAAGTCCCGCGGCCAAGGCCGCAGCCCCGTGCCGCGCGGCCGTGCGGGTTTGCAGGAGCCGGTGCACGCCATGGGCCAGAAGAACGAACAACCCGATCCCGGGCAGGTAGAAAAAGCGGTCCGCGGCGAGAAACCTCAAGCCAACCGGGATGATGCGCGAGCTCGGCGATAATGCGACCAGAAAAAACAAGACGCTGAAAACCAAAACGCGGTGGCGGCCCTTGACGCCTTGCCAGACGATCCACCCGGTCAGCCAAACCAATGCGGCCAGCGCCAGATAGTAGGACCATGCGAAGGGCTGCCCGGGCGCAGGGGCCGGATAGAAGGCGCTCAAGCCAAAGGGCCAGATGAATTTTTCGACGTAGAGCGCGACCCCCCGGGCGGCAATCAGCAGGTTGCCGCCCACGGCCCACACTTCCGCGCTCCGGGCCACGTTGGTCGTCACGTGGGTGTAGAACGTGATGAAGATCCCCGCAATCGAAAGCGCAAAGAATGGCAGCACGTCGACGAGGCTCTTACGACTCCAGGCGCCCTGCTTGAAGAAATCGCACAGCATCAACACCGCGGGCAACGTCACCGCCAACGGCTTGGAGAGGAACGCGCCAATCCCCATCAGCAGGGCGAACCCGTAGGCGCAGCGGGAGCCGCTCGACCTGTGGCGCAGATAGAAGATCAACGCCCCCAGATAGAACAACGCGCTCAGCATGTCCTTGCGTTCGGCCACCCAGGCCACCGATTCGACGTGCAGCGGATGCACGGCGAAGAACGCCGCGGTCCACCAGGCCCAGCCGGGGCTCCCGGTCAACCGCCGAACGAAAAAGAAAACCAGCAACGTGTTCAGCCCGTGCAGCCACACGTTGGTGAGATGGAACACCCCCGGCGCCAACCCGAAAAAGTGGTGTTCGAGCATGTACGACAGTTCAACCAGCGGCGTGTACTGCCCGTTGGGCATCTGGCCCCGCTGCGGGTGGAGCCGGAACAGGTCCACCACGTTCTCCCAATGGAGATGATGGATCCGGTAGTTTTGGAGCACGTAGACGCCATCGTCCCAGGATGGCAAAAAGTCGTTTTGCAGCGCAGGCAGATAGGGCAGAACCGCCATCGCGAACAAGACGCCAGCCAACGCCGTCCTGAACTTCCAATTGGCAGACATCCAGCCCGACGGCTTACAAACGGGTTCGCCTGCCGGAATGGAAGACGCTTGGGCTTTTGGTTTCTTCGGCAATGGCCATCTCCGGAAAAGGCCCCCGCCTGGGGCCCCACTCGTATTCGGTCGGCATCCTACCCACCCCTCCCGAATTCGCAACAACCAATGCCAAGTGGTCCTGGCTTGACGGTTTGTTGCCAGGAGAGAGGCGACAGGAAGTCAGAAGTCGGAGGCCCGATGTCCAAGATCCGTACAATCCGTAAAATCCGTAGCTGGCTGTTTGTTTTCCAGCGGCAAGATGCCGCCGCTCCTTACCCTCCCGGTCGCCACGGAGGCCGCCCCTCCAGAAATTGTTTGGCGTCTTTTCGCGATGTTCGTAGTTGGCTGTTCGTTGTTAGGAGACAGGAGACAGTGTCCGAGGTCCGAGATCCGACAATCTCGTTGAGCGCGGCCCGTATGTCCGCTTCCATCGTGGCGTGTAGCTCCGCTACGCGCCGGCCGTTCCGATCCAGCGCGGACCAGAGGCCCACACCACATCCATCCCGCAGGCGATGGACCATGAAAATCAGGCGGCGCCGAGGCGCCGCCTGATCCGTGTCGGAATATCCGACGCGTTTACGGGTTTGGCCGAATTTCCAGCACCTTGGGCACGGCATCGGTTCCATCGTCGGGGAACACCACCCACAGGAAGTTCAGGGTGACGGGATTCGTCTCCATTCCCTCCGGCAGAGCCAGCCACTCCTCGGCGTCCCGGCTGTAGAGATAGTCGACATTGGTGAGCGAGGATTCGCCCAGGCCGACTTCCAGAACGCCCAGCGTCAACGCGGGGGCGTATTCAATCACGAGATACCCGCCGCCGGCCTTCTGGCCCACCCAGGCCGTCTTCGGATCGCCGTCCACGGCCAGCCAGCCCGTCGGGTCTTCCGGCCCGTCGCTGGTCAGCACCGAGACGGGAATGCTTTCCAAGCTCATGGCCCAGGCCTTCCCTTGTCCCTCCGGAGGAGGAGGAGGGGTGCCATAGACTTCCAGCTCCGGAATCACGACGCTCTGGTTCTCCGAATTCGACAGCCCGGTGAACTTCAGGTAGCGGATCGTCTGGTTGTCCACCTCCCAATCGTCCCACCCCTGGCGGTCTTCCTCGCTGGCATCCGCCAGCATCGTCCAGTTCACGCCGTCCGTCGAGGATTCGATCGTGTAGCGGTGGACCCGATAGGTCCAATCCCAGTTCAGGATCCGCACGCGCGATACGACCTTGTCGCCCCCCAGGTCCAGCGTCATGGTGCCCGGAGGAACTGCCGTCCACATCGTGTGTCCGTAGTTGGCGCTGACCGTGTGAATGCCGTCTATCAGCATCCACGGCCGGCTCGCCTTCACGCCCGTGATCGTGGCCCCGCTCGAGGCCAAGGCCAGATTCTCGCCGATGTCCTCGTCCAGCGCGATCGCCGGCATGAAATAGTCCGGCCGGCCCGCCGCCGAGATCCGGAATACCGCTTCTTCGCCAACGTCATTGTCGTCTTTCGCCTGCCCCAGCACCACCGGCTGCCAAACATCCCAGTTCGACGGTTCGAATACCCGGGTCGCCCCGGCCGTGATCACAATGCTCGCGTCGCCCAAGATGCGGGACACGGTGAACACAACCGAGGACCGCGGCTCCCGGTCCAGGCGCATGAAGAACGTCCCGCGGCCGCCTTCCCTCACGTTGACGCTGGCCTTGGAAAACACCGGCAAGGCCACATCGATCTCCGGACGTGTCCCGTACACTTCCAACTCGGCGATCGCAACGCTCTGGTTCGCCGAATTCGACAATCCGGTGAATTTCAGGTAGCGCATCGCGACATCGGCCACCGGCCAGTCGTCCCAGCCCTGGCGATCTTCCCCGCTGGCATCCGCCAGCATCGACCAGTTCACGCCGTCCGTCGACGACTCAATCGTGTAACGGTGGACGCGATGGGTCCAGTGGAAGTTCAGCAGCCGCACGCGCGACACCGTCGCCGTGTTTTTCATGTCCAGCGTCATCGTCCCCGGCGGCACGTTCGTCCACCATGTGTGACCGTAGTTGAGACTGTCCGTGTGCACGCCGTCGATCAACAACCCCGGCCGGCTCGCCTTAACCCCTGAGATTGTGGAGCCGCTGGCCCCCAGCGCTAGGTTCTCGCCAATGTCGTCGTCCAGCGTCGTCGCCGTCACGAACCGATCGTCGAGACCCTCAGCCGAAATCCGGAATGTCGCTTCTTCGCTAACGGCGTTCTCGTCCTTGGCCGCCGCCAGCGTGACCGCCTGCCAGGTGTTCCAGGTGTTCGCGCTGAATGCCCGCGTCGCCCCGCTCTGGATCGATATGTCCGCGCTCCCCGAAACGCGCTCCACCGTAAACGTGACGCTTCGTTCCGGCACTTCGGCCAGACGGATGTAGAAGCGGCCTTCCCCGCCTTCGCGCACATTCACGCTCGTCTGGGAAATGGCGGGTTGCGGCAATCCGGAATAGTCGCGTGTGCCGTAGATTTCCATCTCCGAGACCAAAACGAGTTGACTTGCCGTACTGGACAGCCCGGTGAACCGCAGATAGCGGAACGTTGCCAGGCCGGCCGACCAGTTGTCCCAGCCCGCAGAATCGTCCTCGTTCGACTCGGCCAGCTGGACCCAAGTCGTTCCGTCCAGCGAGGTCTCGAGCCGATAGCTTTGATCCCGGCAGGCCCAGTCATACAGCAAGAGTCGAACCCACGACACCGTTGCCGGGACGTTGAGATCCACCGTCAGCGATCCCGGCGGATTGTTCGTCCAGACTATGTAGGCGTAATTGGTGCTCGCCGCGTGCACGCCGTCGATCGACTGCGCAGCACGGCCCGCTTGCGCGCCCGTAATCGTGGCCCCGCCCGAGGCCAGCGCTACGTTCTCGCCGATCCCGTCGTCGTCCAGCGCCGTCGCCTGAATGAATTGATCCTCGAGGCCGGCGGCCGAGATCCGGAACGTCGCCGTTTCGTTTTCGTCGTTCTCGTCCGCGGGCGCCGCCAGAGTGACGGCCTGCCAGCCGCGCCAATTCGAGCGCGTGAAGGTCAGCGTTGCGCCGCTTTGGACGGCGAGGCTCTCGCTGCCCGCGCTGCGTTCCACGGCCACCGCGACGTCGCCCGCCGGAAGCGTGGCCAGGCGCACGAAGAAGCGGCCTTGGCCGGCCTCGCGCACGTTGACGCTCCCCGCCGAGATCAGCAGCCCGGGCGTCGCCGGCGCGAACGTCTGCCAGCCCAGGTAGGGATAGCCCCCGTTGCGGCCTTCCGAATCCTTGACCCAGGTCCCCGCAAAATCCCAGCCCGCGTAGGTATTGGCCGCGGAAGGATACGCCATCTCCACCGTCCGGCGCGCGCTGCCCCCGCCGCTCTCGGCCTGCCCGGTCGTCTGCACGTCCCAATAGCTGGCCACGACGGGGCTCCCGGTGTAATTCGTGCCCACCAGGCCGCCGACGTCGGCGGTGCCGCTGACCGCGCCCGTCGCATAGCTGTTCAGGATCTGGTTATCGCAATATCCTACCAGGCCGCCGACGGCGACGTTGCCGCGGACCGCGCCCGTCGCGTAGGCATCGAGGATTTGGATGTCGCTATATCCCGAGAATTGGCCCACCAAACCCCCGACCCAATCGCCGCCGGTCACGTCGCCCGTTGCGTACGAGCGCACGACGTTGCCGCCGACGACGAACCCGGCCAACCCGCCGACCCGGTTGTGGCCGCCGACCACCTCGCCCGTCGCCGACGAATCCGCGATCGTGCCGGACATATAGAGCCCCACCAGGCCGCCGACGCCGTCTTTGTTGCCGCGCACCGCCCCCTCCGCGCGGCAACCCGTAATCTGGCCGTCGGCAAGGCCCGCCAACCCGCCAACCCGCGCGAAATCATACTCATCGGGGGCCACGCCGACGACGTCGCCCCGCGCGAGCGAGTCGGCGATCGCGCCGCCACCCTGTTGCCCCACCAGGCCGCCGACGGCCTCGCTGCCCTGGACCGAACCTTCCGCGCGGCAACCCGTGATCGTGCTGGAGTACACCTGCCCCACCAAGCCGCCAACGCCATAATTGGTGCCCGCCACCGTTCCCATGGCGTAGGAGTTGGCGATCGCGCCATTGTACACGTATCCGGCCAGCCCCCCGGCATACCCACTGGTGCTTTGGACCGGGCCCGTCGCGTGGCTGTTGGCAATCGAGGCGCTATCCATGAATCCCGCCAGGCCACCGACGTACATGTCGGCGCCCTGAACTGTCCCCGTCGCGGATGAATCCGCGATCGCGCCATAATCTACATGCCCCACCAGCCCGCCGACTTGACTGAATCCGGCGACCGAACCCTCCGCGCGGCAGACCGTGATCGTGCCGCGGGTCACGTAACCCACCAGGCCGCCGACGAAGTTCGAACCGCCGCCCACGGCCCCCGCCGCCCGCGAATTCGCGATCGCGCCATCCTGCAGAAATCCGACCAGGCCCCCGGAATACATCGTACCTTCGTGGCTGGTCACCGTGCCGGTTGCATACGTGTTGGATAGAGTGGAGGACTGGGCATATCCGACCAAGCCGCCAACATTGTGGGCGCCGCCGACGTCGCCCGTCGCGTAGGAGTCCGCGATCTCGCTGCCGATCAGGGTTCCCGCCAGCCCACCCACCAGATTGTTTTGGCCCGTCGCCCCGCCCGTGGCGTGCGAGTCCACGATCCGGCCGCCTTGCATCCGGCCCACCAAGCCGCCGACCTGGCCGGATCCGGTCACGGAACCCGTCGCGGAACAGGATGCAATCGTGGAAAAATCGGCTACGCCGGCCAGTCCGCCGATGGTCCAGTCGGTGCCCGAGGCCCCCCCCACATGGCAATTCGTGATCAAGCCGTAAGACATGAACCCGACCAGGCCGCCCACGTAGCCGCGACCGCTGACCGCCACGTTTTCGGTGGTCACGCGGCAGAGCTGCCCCGACGCCACGGTCCCGAAGACCCCGAGGTAGGAATAATCAACGGGCGCGTCGATCGCCGCATTCCGCAGCGCGTGGCCGTTGCCGTCGAAAACGCCCGTGAAGGGCACTTCGATGACTCCGACCGGCGTCAGGGCCGCCCCGCCGAAATCCAGATCCGCCGTCTGCAGGAAATGCCCCCCCCAATCGTTGGTGCCCACCATCAGCTCCTGCCAGTCGACCGTGGACCCGATCCGGTAGGGATCGCCCGCCGTGCCCGCGCCCCCGCCGTACGTGCCAGCCCGCGCCGGCGAGCCCAGCGCGCCTAGCGCCCACAGCGCCCCCGCGAGGGCCAGCCGCGCCGGCCAGGACAAAAACGGGATGGTTTCGAAAGATCTGCGACGAAACGGAATGGTTTTCAAGGATTGCCTTTGGTTAACAAAGGGAGTGTGAGCCCGAATCTTGTGCATGGCAAACTTAATTTTCACGAGTGTCGTGGAGTGTCGTGGAAAAGGCTACGACCGGCTTCGGAAATCCATGGGATTGCCGGTATTGGTTGATCACCCCACATATTCATCTGCACAACCTACGCTTGGGGGGGGCGAATATCGTACCCGACAGCCAAGCGAATGGAACAACATCTGTCCCACGGATGCCTTCGACGGCCCACGGATGGAACACCACTTCATCGCCATCCTCGCATGAGAACCAAGCCATCTTGTCGATGCGCCCCCCCCCCTTCTTTTTACTTCATAGTCTTTATCCGTGGGACGCCGCAGGCATCCGTGGGAGACGATGAATCTTGTCTTGCGCCCTTGTGGAGTAAGCGTCCGGGCGGGCACCGCCTTCACGGGCGAGCTTCGTTGCGGCAAAGTCGTGGTCCAACAGAAAGGACGCGACGATGTTTCACATGAATCAGAATCTGAAGGTAGTGCTGGCAGTGAAGCCGGTGGATTTGCGCAAGAGCTTCCATGGGTTGTACGCGCTGGCAGCGCAGCGACTGAAGGAAGCGCCGGAGAAGGGGGCGCTGTTTGTGTTCAGCAATCGCCCTCGCACTCGGGTGAAGGTGTTGTGCTTTGACGGCACCGGTTGCTGGGTGTCGACAAAGCGCCTGGAGAAAGGGACGTTCAGTTGGCCTCGCGGGACGGACATGAAGCGTGAAAAGCTGCGGTTGAAACCCGAAGCGCTGGGGCTTTTGCTGGATGGAGTGGACCTGCGCGGAGCACGGCTTCGAGCATGGTACGAGCGCTGAAAAGCGACCCGAAAAATAGTTTGTGAAAATCGCGATTTAGGGCTTGCCCTCGCGCGCGCGCGCGCGTAAGGTGCGCGCCCATGATGTTCACCGTCGAGCAATACGAGCAGCTGCTGGCGGAGAACAAAAAGCTGTTGGCCGAGACCCAGACGCTTCAAAACGAGCTTCGGTTTCTCCACGAAAAAGTCAAATATCTGCTCAAGCAGCTCTTCGGCTCCAAGTCCGAGAAAATCGACCCCAACCAGCTGACCCTCCTTCTGAATGGCCCGGAGCTTCCTGCCGTGAACGAGGAGGTGCTTGCCGAGGTCGAAGAGGTCGCGTCCGCTCCCCGTCGCGCGAAGCGCCGTCCGTTGGCGGATCGCCTGCCGGACGATCTGCCCGTCGAAACCGTCGTGATCGAGCCCGAGGAAGTGTTGGCGCATCCCGAGGAGTACAAAAAGATCGGCGAAGAGACGATGGTCGAACTCGACGTGGAGCCGCCGCGTTTCTTCAAGCGCCTGATCATCCGCCCGAAGTATGCAAAGTTGGCGGATCGCCGTCTGCCGCCCGTGGTGGCTCCGGCTCCCAAGCGGATCATCGAAAACAGTTTTGCCTCCGCCGGCTTGCTGACGGCGATTCTGCTGGGTAAATACGTCGATCATCTGCCTCTGTATCGCCAGGAGCAAATCTTCAAGGCGCGCCACGGAGTGGATCTGAGTCGAAAGACCATGTGTGACTGGGTATGGAGCATCGCCTATCAGCTGGCGATGATCTATGAATGCCTGCGCCACGAAATCCGAAGTTCGGGATACATCCAGGCGGATGAAACCCCTGTATCCTATCAAGACCCTGGAACCGGCAAATGCGGCACGGGATATCTATGGACCTATCTGGCCATGGACCGCGGCGTGCTGTTCGAGTGGTTCCCCAGCCGGGCAAGCGATTGCCTGACGCGGATGCTCTCGAAGTTCAAGGGCCAGTTGCAAAGCGACGGATATGCCGCCTACGACACGTTCTATGCCAAGCCCCTCAACCAGAAGCTTCGCGCAGGCGTGGATCGGGCGGGCTGCTGGGCCCACGCCAGGCGCAAGTTCTACGAGGCCCGCGAAGAAAGTCCCTTGGCCGCCCAGGTGCTCGCCGACATTCAGGCTCTCTATCGGGTCGAGGCCGCCTTGCGTGATCAGCGTGCCGACGCCGGCCTCCGGTTGGCGACAAGACAAAGCGAAAGCCTGCCGATCCTCCGGAAGATCCAAGACCGATTGAAGGCCGCCGCCACCTCGCACCTGCCCAAGAGCCTGACCGCCAAAGCCATCTTCTATGCCTTGGGGCAGTGGGAGCGCCTGATCGTGTTCACCCGACATGGGCACATGGAGATCGACAACAACCGGGTCGAAAACGCCATCCGTCCCACGGCGGTCGGCAAGAAGAACTGGCTGTTCTTTGGCAGCGAAAAGGCCGGCCAGTCCTCCGCCATCCTCTATAGCTTGTTGGAATCCTGCCGCATGCTGGGCATCAATCCGCAGGAATACCTCCTCGACGTCCTGCCCCGCCTGCCCACCATGACCAACCAGACCGCCCACCTCTACACCCCCGCCCAGTGGAAGGCCGCGCGCGTAAAAGCCCCCGCCCTCGCCATGGGGTGAGCCGCCGGACGCTTACCTTGTGGACGGCGTGCGACCAAATGGACGGGAAGGGGACCCGACCCTCCAGAAAGGAAATAATCAGGCGGCGCCGAGGCGCCGCCTGAATGGCTTCAATCTATTCGAAGCGTTATGGGTTCGGCCAGATTTCCAACACCTGAGGCACGGCATCGGTGCCGTCGTCCGGGAACACCACCCACAGGAAGTTCAAGGAGACCGGGTTCTTCTCCAGGTCTTCCGGCAGGGATTGCCATTCCTCGGCGTCCAGGCTGGTGAACACCTGCGCATCCGCCAGCGATTCGGCGGTCACGTCCACCGCCAGCGCCTTCAGCGTCAAGGCGGGGGCGTATTCCACGACCAGATAGCCGCCGCCGGTCTGTTGGCCGACCCACGCGGTTTCCGGATCGCCGTCCACGGCCAGCCAGCCGGTCTCGTCATCCGGCCCGTCGCTGGTCAGCACCGACACGGGAACGCTTTCCGGGCTCATGCTCAAGGCCATCCCTTGGCCCTCGGGGGCAGGAGGCGCGGCATACACTTCCAGCTCTGGAATCACTACGCTTTGGTTCTCCGAATTATATAGCCCGGTGAACTTCAGGTAGCGGATCGTCTGGTTGTCCACCTCCCAATCGTCCCAACCCTGGCGGTCTTCCTCGCTGGCATCCGCCAGCATCGTCCAGTTCACGCCGTCCGTCGAGGATTCGATCGTGTAGCGGTGCACGCGATAGGTCCAATCCCAGTTCAGGATCCGCACGCGCGATACGACCTTGTCGCCGCCCAGGTCCAACGTCATGGTGCCCGGAGGAGTGGCCGTCCACATCGTGTGCCCATAGTTGCCGCTGGCCGTGTGAATGCCGTCGATCAGCATCCACGGCCGGCTCGCCTTCACGCCCGTGATCGTCGCCCCGCTCGAGGCCAGCGCCAGGTTCTCGCCAATGTCTTCATCCAGCGCGATCGCCGGCATGAAATAGTCCGGCCGGCCCGCCGCCGAGATCCGGAATACCGCTTCTTCGCCGACGTCGTTGTCGTCTTTCGCCTGCCCCAGAACCACCGGCTGCCAAACGTCCCAGTTCGACGGATCGAATATCCGGGTCGCCCCGGCCGTGATGACAATGCTCTCGTCGCCCAAGATGCGGGTCACCGTGAACACAACCGAGGACCGCGGCTCCCGGTCAAGGCGCATGAAGAACGTCCCGCGGCCGCCTTCCCTCACGTTGACGCTGGTCTTGGAAAATACCGGCAAGGCCACCTCGATCTCCGGACGTGTCCCGTACACTTCCAACTCGGCGATCGCAACGCTCTGGTTCGCCGAATTCGACAACCCGGTAAATTTCAAGTAGCGCACCGCCACATCGGCCACCGGCCAGTCGTCCCAGCCCTGGCGATCTTCCCCGCTGGCATCCGCCAGCATCGACCAGCTCAGGCCATCCGTCGACGACTCAATCGTGTAGCGGTGGACGCGATGGGTCCAGTGGAAGTTCAGCAGCCGCACGCGCGAGACCGTCGCCGTGTTTTTCAAATCCAGCGTCATCGTCCCCGGCGGCACGTTCGTCCACCACGTGTGACCGTAGTTGAGACTGTCCGTGTGCACGCCGTCGATCAACAACCACGGCCGGCTCGCCCTGAACCCCGATATCGTGGAGCCGCTGGCCCCCAGCGCCAGGTTTTCGCCAATATCGTCGTCCAACGTCGTCGCCGTCACGAACCGATCGTCGAGACCCTCAGCCGAAATCTGGAACGTCGCCTCTTCGCTAACGGCGTTCTCATCTTCATCCTGACCCAGAATCACTACCTGCCACGTGTCCCATGTCGAAGAATTGAATGTCCGGCTCGTCCCGTGCCGCACCACGATGCTGTCATCGCCGGCGCTGCGGCTGACGTTCACTGTGACCCATTCGCCTGGATCCTTGTTCAGCCGTACGTAGAATCGGCCTTCGCCGCCTTCGCGGACGTTCACTGCCGTCTGGCTCACCACAACCGCCAGTTCCGGCTCCGTCACGTCGAAGGTACGGGTGACGTCGGATGCCGCGTTGTAATTGGCATCACCCGATTGGGAGGCCACAATGCTAACGGTTCCCTCGCCCGTAAAGGTCAGGGTGGTCCCGTCCAGTTGGGCCGGGCCGCTGTCCACCGCGAAGGAGACCTCCAGCCCGCTGCTGGCCGTGGCCGACAGTCCGACCACGTCGGTGGTTAGCTTGTCGGTGATCGCGGGGAAGGTAATGGTCTGGTCGGCCTTGGCGACCTCCAGGCTCACGTCGAAGATCACCGGCGAATAGCCCGGATCCGTCGGCGTGAAGGTCACGCTGTAATCCGCCGTGCCCGCGTCCGGAGCGATCGAATCATCCGTCCAGTCAAACGTGCCCGCCACCGAAGCCTCGCCGTCCGTCAAATCGGAATCCGCCAGCGTCTGGCCGTACACAATCGCACTGGCCGAGGGTGGAGTAATGATCGTCGCCGTGCCGCCTGTGATCGTGAAGCCAAACGGATCGGACTGCGCGCCCTCGTAGTTGGCGTCCGCCACGACCGTCGCCACCACCTGGTACGTGCCCACGGCGCTCGGCTTGGTCGCACTGGGACCGTAGGTCGTGCTGCCGGTGCCGGCGTACTCATAGGTCACCTCGCCGGTGGATCCGGTTACGTCCGCCGAATCCGGCCCCTGCGCAGAGCCGTTGTAGGTGTAGCTGTCATCACCCGTGACGTCGATGGTGGAAGCCGCCTTGGTGACGGTCAGCACGCGGTCAACCGGTTCCGCCGCGTGATAGGCGGAATTGCCGGGTTGCGTGGCGCGGATGGTGGCCTCGCCGGCCCCGACAATGGTGACGGTGATGCCGGAGATGGTCGCCACGGAGGTGTTGAGGCTCTCGAAGCTGACATCGAGCCCGGACGACGCGCTGGCTACCAGATCGAACGCGGAATCGCCATAGGTCCGGCTCTGCCAGGCGCCTTCCGCGAACGTGATCGTCTGGTCGTCCTTCGGCTGGTTCTCGGTGATGGCACCGGCGACCAGGGAGTAGTCATCGCCCTCCGACCATACAAAGTTGGCGTCGTCCGAGCCATCGATCCAAATCTCGCCCGTCGTGGTCGTGAAGGTCGGATCGACCGAAAACGTCTCATCGCCGGTCGCCTTCTGCCACTTGCCGACACCCAGTTCGCAGAAGCGCAACAGATAGGTCAATTCCACACTGGAATCCAGCACTTCGACCTCGACCTTCCACCAACCCAGGTCGGAATCGTAGGTCATGGGATGGGTGGACCAGCAGTCCTCCCCAAGGAATGGGCCCCAGATTTGCGGGTCGTCCGGATCCCCATCTGCCCAGGCCGGCACCCGGACGTAGAACGTCACGGTGTCGAAATCCGGCTCCGTCTCGGTCACCCGGCCGCAGGGCAGATAGAAGAGGTCGCCCCCACCCTCCGCCCACACCAGGTCATTCTTCGATGCGTCAATCCAGATCTCGCCCGTCGTGGTCGTAAAGGAGGGATCCGCGTTCAAATCGCCGGTCGCCTTCTGGTATTTGGTCACGGTGGCTTCGCAGAAGCGCAACTGGTAGGTGATGGCCGCCTCGGCGTCCAGCACGTCCACCTCGACCTTCCACCAGCCCAGTACTTCATCGTAGGTCATCGTGTGTTCGGTCCACGTGCTGCTGGTGAACGGGCCCCAGATGGACGGATTGTCGGGATCGTGGTCGGCCCAGACCGGCACCCGGGCATAGAACAGGACCGGCGTGGGCTCGGGGGGCGCGCCGCCATCGGTGATGGAAGCGGGCGCCAGGGAGAAATCGTTGGCATTGTACCAAGTGTAGCTGCCGTCGTCGGAACCATCGATCCAGATCTCGCCGGTTGCGGTGGTAAAGGTCGGATCGGAGGCGCCGCCGGGCGCCTTCTGGTACTTGGTCGCGGTGGCCTCGCAAAAACGCCATTGATACGTGATTTGAGCTGTAGAATCGTTCACCTCGACCCTCACGCTCCACCAGCCGCTCTCGCTGTCGAAGACCATCGTATGCCCCGTCCAGGCTTCACTGGTGAACGGCCCCCAGATTTGCGGGTCGTTGGGATCATGGTCCGCCCACGAAGGCGTCTTGGCATAGAACGTGATGGCATCAGTCCAAACGGACACGCTGACATCGAACATCACCGGGTTGTAGCGAGTGCCATCCGTGGGCGTGAAGGTGACCGACTGGTCGGACGTGCCGTGGGCCGGAATGACGGTGTCGTCCGTCCAGTAGAACGTGCCATCTACGCTCGCCGCGCCGTCATCGCTCAACGTCGAGTCCGCCAGGCTGTCGCCGACGAAAATGATGCTGGCCGTCGGCTGCGTCGTGATCGTCGGGGTGGCCTTGTTGACCGTGACGTTCACGGTGCTCTGCGCCGTGTTGTAGTTCGCCGTGTCCGTCGGCGTGTAGGTCACGCTTTGCGCCGCCGTGCCCACGTCCGGAGCAGTTGTGGGCGTCGTGAAGGCGAACAGCCCCACCGGCGTCGCCGAGCCGCCACTGAACGAAGAACTCGCCAGCGTCTGGCCATACGTGATCGCGCTGGCCGTCGGCCAGGTCGTCACCACCGGATCGGCCTTGTTGACCGTGATGGCCACGGTGCTGATCGCGGTGTTGTAGGCCTCGTCGTCGTCCGGATAGAACGTCACGCTCTGCGCGGGCCCGCCCACGACCGGCACGATCGTGTCGTCGCTCCAGGCGAAATGCCCGTCCACGTCTGCCGAGCCGCCCGAAAGCGATGAACTCGCCAGCGTCTGGCCATACGTGATCGCGCTGGCCGTCGGCCAGGTATACACGTCGGGGTCCACCTTGGGCGCCGCGTTCACCGTCAGGCTCACGTTGTTTTGCGCCGTGTTGTAGTTGACGATGTCGGTTTCGTTTGGCGTAAAGGTCACGCTGTAGGAGGCCGTGCCGGCTTCTGTCGGCTCATAGGAAGGCGTGGTCCAGGCAAACGACCCGGTCGGCGTCGACGACCCGCCCACCAGCGTCGAAGAAGCCAGGGTCTGCCCCAGCGTGATCGGCGTCGCCGACGGCCAGGCCGAAACCGTCGGATTCGCCTTGTTCACCGTCAGCACCCGCGCCACGGGTGTCGCCGCATTATAGTTGTTATTGCCCGCCTGTGAGGCCGTGATCGTGGTCGTCCCCGCCTTGAGAATGGTCACCGTATTGCCCGACACCGTCGCCACCGTCGGATCCGAACTCGCAAAACTCACCGTCAGGCCCGACGAAGCACTCGCCGTCAGGGCAAAGCTCGAATTGCCGTACGTCTTCGTCTGCCAAGCTCCCTCGGCAAACGTGATGGTCTGATCGTACTTGATCGTCGGCTGAATTTTCAGGTCGTTCCAGAATGGCTCGCGGTTGCCTTGGCTGTCGCTCTGCCGGTTCATGTAGAACTGAATGGAGGTCGGCGCGCCGGCCGTGATCGTGACCGTGTAGGTCCCGCTGCCATCGCGGTCGTTGGCCGTGATGGACAACTGCGTCGTGTTGACCCGCTTGATCGTCCAAGTCATGGCGTTAACGCCATAGCCGAAACCGGTATTCACGCCGTTGACCGTGATGTCCGACGAACCCGCATTGTTGATGTCGATCACTTGCGTGGCGCCCGCAAAAATCTTGATCCCCTTGCCGGGCGTGCTGCCCGAATCCCAGTTGAACGCCCACTTGAAGCTCAGTTCGTCGCCCACGTCCAGAGCCGTGAACGTACGGGTGGCCGTCACACCATTGCCTGTACCGGTGTGCGCATACATGCCCCAGGAGGGATTCGGCATGCCGCTGAGTCCTTTGTCCGCCGGATTGCCGGTGTAGGAGCCGCGCCAGTCGCCGCCGATGTAGCTGATGGCCCACGCGCCGAACCCACTTCCGCCGTTGGAACCATTGGCCCAATTGCCGCCGGAATAGGCGGATTGGCTGGCGTTGTCCCACGCCTTGGGATCCATCTGCGCGGAAGCGCCGGGTGAGAAACAAAAAAGGCCCATCGCTACCGCGAGGGCCAAACCAATCCGTTTGCCACTTGTTGACCAGTTCATGACTGAATACCTCCAGCTATTGTTTTAAATCCGGCTCAACTCTCGTAGCCTTCGCCCCCCGCAAATGCGGCAGACAAGACCTACCACCTGTAGAATATTAGCTCATATCGCCCGTCTGCGGCAAGAAATTAACGTCATATTTTACAAAGAGGGGTGCAGGAGTTCTGTTCGGTTTTTGTTAGGATCTGTCTGAAAGAATTCGCCACGTGCTCTCTGCCCCCGATGCCCAGTCCCCTTTCCCGGAGCCTATGGCTGCGCCAAGGCCCCTTGCTGGGCCTGATCCAGTTCATGGACCTTCTGGAACAGGGTGTCCTCGTCGGTCTCGCCGCTCAATTCTAAGGCAATGGCCAGATGCCTCTCGTACTCCATCGGATCTCCATAAGCGAGGGCAATTTGCGCCAACCGGGCATGGGCCATGGCCTTGGCCATGCCCAGAGACGTATCATCACTCTCGGGCGTTTGTTGCGCTTGGAGATCATAATCCTGCAACAGTTGTTCGAGAGCCTCTTGAGCTCTTTCCCCTGAACCGGTTTCAAAGGTCTCACCCGTTTTCTGCTCAACTTGGTAAACAAAATACGCCTGGGCCGCAGACTGCTCCGCTTCGGTAAACACCGGCAAGGCCGATTCAATGACCTCCACCCCCTCCCCTGGGTCGTCAGCCGATTGAGAAGGACAGGTGCGTTGGACATATCCAACCCCGATCGCAAAGCCCAGGATCCCCCCCAACAGCAGAATCAATATGAAACGAGTCGTTGTCTTCATGGTTTTCTCCCGCCCGGTATGCTGTCAACAGTCATGCGTACGGGGGACATGCTATGGCACTGTTCCCCCGGGGTCAATGCCACAAACCGACTTTTCTGCACCGACTGCCGACCACCGACCTCTGACCACTAACTGCCCCCCCTTCCCTCTGCCTACGGCACGGGGAATTTTTCGGTGAAGGCGATGACGTCGTCGCGGGTGCGGCCCTGCAGCTTGGCGTTGTCCGGGTCGGCCACGATCTTGCCAATCCACTTGGCGATCTGCTTCATCTCCTTCTCCTTCATGCCGCGGGTGGTCACCGCGGGCGTCCCCAGGCGGATCCCGGAGGTCACAAACGGCTTCTGCTGGTCGAAGGGGATGGCGTTCTTGTTGACGGTGATCAGCGCGTGGTCCAGGGCGGTCGCGGCATCCTTGCCGGTCACATCGAGCGGCGTGAGGTCCGCCAGCATGAGGTGATTGTCGGTGCCGCCGGAGACGATCCGCAGCCCGGCTTTTTCGAGTTCGGCCGCGAGGGTCTGCGCATTGGCCACCACTTGGCGGGCATATTCCTTGAACGACGGCTGGAGGGCCTCCAGGAAGCAGATGGCCTTGGCGGCGATGACATGCATCAGCGGGCCGCCCTGGATCCCCGGAAAGATCTGCTTGTCGATTTCCTTGGCGAAGGCCTCCTTGCACAGGATCAGCCCGCCGCGCGGCCCGCGCAGGGTCTTGTGGGTGGTGGTGGTGACAAAATCGGCGTGCGGCACGGGGCTGGGATGGAACTCCGCGGCGACCAGCCCGGCGATGTGCGCCATGTCGACCATGAAATAGGCCCCGACGGAATCGGCGATAGCCCGCAGGCGCTTGAAGTCGATGATCCGCGAATAGGCGCTGGCCCCCGCGCAGAGCATCTTGGGCTGATGCTCGGCCGCCAGCTTTTCGATGGCATCGTAGTCGATGCGCTCGGTTTCGGAATGCACGCCATAGGGGATCACATTGAAGAACCGGCCCGAGAAGTTGACCTTGTGGCCATGGGTGAGGTGCCCGCCATGCGCCAGGCTCATGGCCAGGATGGTGTCTCCGGGCTGCAGCATGGCAAAATAGACCGCCATGTTGGCCCCGCTGCCGCTGTGGGCCTGCACATTGGCATGCTCGGCGCCGAACAACTGCCGGGCGCGCTCGATCGCCAGCCGCTCGGCCTCGTCGACAAATTCGCAGCCGTTGTAGTAGCGCTTGCCGGGATACCCTTCGGCGTATTTGTTCGTCAGCACCGACCCCTGGGCTTCGCGCACGGCGCGGCTGACGTAGTTTTCGGACGCAATCAGTTCAATGTTCTGCCGCTGGCGCTTGGCCTCGCCCTGGATGGCCGCATAGGCCTCCGGATCCCGCTCGTGAATGGCTTCCGGCTCCGTTACGCGCATGGCGCAGGCGTTGATTTTGCCGACCCGGCGCTCGTGCCGGGTGCCAGGCTCGAACTCGGCGGCAAACCAGGCCTCCAGGATGCCGGCCACTTCGTCCAGCGGCGTCACCACGGCCCCCAGCACCAGGATGTTGGCGTTGTTGTGCTCGCGAGCCATCCGAGCCATGTTGGCATTGAACACCTGGGCCGCGCGCACCCGGGCGAACTTGTTGGCGGTCATGCTCATACCGACGCCGGTGGTGCAGATCAACACTCCCTGCTCCAGGGTGCCTTCCGACACCCGCCGGGCCACATCCACCGCAAAATCGGGGTAGTCCACGGACTCCGGGCTATACGTCCCGAAATCCACCACCTCGACGCCCGAACGCTCTGTCAGCAGTTCCTTGACCTTTTGCTTCAGGTCGAACCCGCCGTGATCTGATCCTATGCCAATTTTCATCCGGTTCTTTCTGTTATGGCGCATCGCCCGGCTGGACGATCCGTCCGCCGGGGTGATAGCGCCGGCCCGCCCCACCCTGGAGCCCCGAAGGGTCCCCGCCAAGGCACGTTCCGCCCGCCCATCGCCTCCCACCGGTACCAACGGGCTTGGTTGGCACGAAAGATGCCATGGTTGGGGCAATGGGGTCAAGCCTACCGGAGAGCATCTCCGGCTTTGCATCGGGAACGGGTCTTGGCTAGAGTCCCCCCATGCATTATTTTAACAAAATCCCTCATCCTGCGAATTTTCGATATGTCGACGCGTCCTCCGGCGGGGCTTGGCAACTGGGCGAGGAACGACTGCCAGTTCGTCTGGCCGGCAACGGGCAGGGAGTCTTCCGCCTCCAGAGCCCCCTGCGCCACCCCGCCCCGAACCCCTCCCAGGCGGAATTGGACTTTGTGGAAACGCCCGACGGTACCGCCACCGGCGACTTTTCGCTGCGGATACGGCCCGAAGACGGCGGGCTCGTGCTGGCCAACTCCACGGGACTGGCCCTGCTGGAATCCATTTCCCAGCGGGCGCTCGGATGCTGCGGCCGCGCCCATGTCCTCTGTTTTGGCCACGGCGACGACTTTCGCTATTACGGCATGGGGGAAAAACTGCTGGGCTTGGAACTGACCGGCGTGCGCACCCGCTTTTGGAACACCGACGCATTCGGCGACTTCGATGGCGCCACCGTGATGGGCGCCCGGACCGACCCGTTGTACGCCTCGATCCCCTACCTGATTGTCCGTACGCCGGCCGGCTGGGCCGGCCTGCTGATGAACAACGCCTACTCCAGTTTCATGTCGACCGCCGCCGACGTGGCGATCGAAGGCTTCCAGGCCGCGGAAAGCGGCGCTGGCAAGATGATCGTGCTGGGCGCGCAGGATGGCCCCCTGGACCTGTTCGTACTGGCCGGCACGACCCTCTCCGAGCTGACCCGACGCCTGCAGCAATTGGTCGGGACCACGCCCCTCCCACCGTTATGGGCCCTGGGATACCACCAATGCCGCTGGGGCTACCGCTCCGCCGAGGACCTGCGCGAACTGCAGCGTCGCTTCGCCGAACAGGAAATCCCCGTAGATGGCCTGTGGCTGGACATCGACTATATGGACGGCTTCCGGGTCTTCACCTTCGACCGGAATGCCTTTCCCGATCCGCGCGAGGATATCGCGGCCATCACCGCCGCCGGCCAGCGCGTGGTGCCAATTCTCGATCCCGGCGTGAAACGCGATCCGATTTTTGATGTCTACCAGGAGGGCCGGCAGCAGGATCTCTTCTGCCACAATCCCGAAGGCGGTGAGTTCGTGGGTGTGGTCTGGCCGGGCGAAACGGCCTTCCCGGACTTTTCGCTGCCCGAGGCGCGCGACTGGTGGGCGGCGCACGTCCGCCGTTTGGCGGAAACCGGCATCGAAGGCGCCTGGATCGACATGAATGACCCATCCGTCGGGGCCTCCAATCCCTTCGACATGCGGTTCGACCGCGGACAGGCCCTTCACGAGACCTATCATAACCAGTACGCCACTGGCATGGCCCAAGCCACCCGCGACGGCTTTCTGCGCGCGCGGCCCAACCAGCGCCCGTTTGTGATCAGCCGATCCAATTTCCTGGCGGGCGCCCGGCATGCCGCCGTTTGGACCGGTGACAACGCTTCCAACTACGAACACCTGCGCAAAGGGATCGCCACCAGCCTCAACCTGGCCCTTTCAGGCATTCCGTTCAATGGCGGGGATATCGGCGGGTTCGCCGGAGATGCCAGCCCGCGCCTGCTTCGCGACTGGATGCGTGCGTCGTTCCTGCTGCCGTTCTGCCGGAATCATAGCGCCCTGCATACCGCCCCGCAGGAACCCTGGTCCCGCGACGCGTTGACGCTGGAAACCATGCGCGAGTTCATTCGCTCGCGCTACAAGCTGCTGCCCTTCCTCTACCAGCTCTTCATCGCACAGGAGGAAACCGGCGAAGCCATCCTGCGCCCCCTGTTCCATGACTTCGACAACACCCCCGGCCTGGAACTGGATCGCGTGGACGATGCCTTCCTGGTCGGTCCCAATCTGCTGCAGGCGCCCATCCTGTCTCCCGACTCCGATCAGCGAGACATTCCCCTGCCCGGCCCGGCCCAGTGGTTCGCGTTGTTGGATCAGTCTTGGCGCGACGGCGGACAGCGCATGACGAACATCGAGATCCCTGAAACCGCCACCGCCCTCTTCTTCCGCGCTGGATCGATCATCCCCATGCGACCCGGAATCCCCATGGATCACCGCACCCATTTGCAGGACGTGGAACTGCATCTCTTCCTGGCGGGCGACGGACAGGCGGCCCCGTTGAACTACGCCGCCGATGACGGCCTGACCTTCGCCTATCGCCAGGGCAAGCGCAGCCGCCTGCTCGTGGAAGCCGTCGCCTCGGGATCAACCGTTGAAATCAAGGCCCGCCTGGCCGTAGCCGGTGCCGGCCCGATTCGAGCCGCCGTTGTCATCCATGGGCCCTTCTCGGCCATCCGTGTCAACGGCTCCGATGCGCCGGCGAAAGCCCACTCCACGCGATTGGCCGGTTGTGTCCTGGATGGCATAGGAACCGAGGCGTATTCGTTCGATGCCCTGTAGCCGGTCCCGCATGGCCGGCCGTTGAATCCGACGGCCCCGCGCCCAGCGGACGCGGCTCCAGCGGATCCGCAACCCGGGGCTCCCCTTCAGCCCACGCCACCCCTCCGCAACCAGACGCCCGACGGCGAAGGCCGTCGGGCGGAGAGTGCGGAATCACAGATCCGTGGGTTTATCTTCCGATGCGCGCGAAGGGGGCGGTAAAGACATCCACATCGCCCCATTCCAGCGAGGAGTTCCAGGATTCCACCCCAGGAGTGTCCAGCGTGGTTTCGTCGTGGGGGATCGAATCCATGCTGGAGGCCGAGCCGGCGCCGACCATGACGCCGCCGATGCCGTTGGCTTCGATCGTGGCGGCGGTGATGCCCAGGTAGCTCAGCGGGATGCTCATCTCGTAGAAGCTGTCGCGGCTGGTGCTGTGGCCTTCGTTCAGGAAGTTTCGGTTGGGGGCGCCCGGATTGAACCGATCATCCGCATCGCCCACGCCCCACAGGCTGGTTCCGCCGAAGGTGTCGCCCTTGGCGACCGTAATGCCGGCGGCGGCCACGGTGTTGTAGTTGACGCCGCCGTCGTCCAGCGCGAACACGCCGTCGACGGCGCGGGAGATGTAACCCTGCCAGAGGCTGCCGGCGAGATAGATCTGGTAGTTGGGCTTGTTGGGACCGGTCCAACTGTTGAACTTGCCCCAGACGTCTTCGGTGGCCCCTTGGCCGGCGATGGTGTCGATGACGATCCACTGCAAAATGCCGTCGTTGTTGGAGATCTTGCCGCTGCCCGCGCCGCCCGCGTTGGCGGGATCGATCACGTCGGTCACGTCCACGTACTGCCAGGCGAGATAGAGGTTGTTGTCATCCCACGCCGCCCACAAGTGCGTCAGGTCGATGGGCGCTTCGTGCATGGTCCAGTTGTCCCCCAGGCTGCGGGGATCGTCGTTGGCCATGTCCAGCGCGATCAGATCGGCGTCGGTCCAGTCAGAGGGATTGCCGTCGATGGTCTTGGTGCTGCGCCGTCCGAAAGTCGGATTGGTGGAATACGGCTCGTTGCCTCCCGGTTCGCCGCCGCCGCCGCCGCCAATCTGGATGGTATAATCCTGGCCGTCGTTGTTGTCCCAGACTTCGTTGCCATACGAATCTGCCATCATGATCACGAACTGAATGGTGGTGCCGTCGGGCTGGATGCCCATGTCGGCGCTCCACCAGTCGCCATTGTCCCAATCGGGATTGAAGACCATGGGCGTCAGGGGCCAGGCGCCTTCGCACGGCGGGTTGACGCACGCGACGATGTACGCCGCCACGGTCGAGCCCTCGGGATAGCCGGCGGCATTGATATAGACCTGGTTGTTGTCGGGATTCACCCAGAAGTGGGTTCCGCCCACATGGGTCAGTTCCGGCTCCTCGCCACCGCCGCTGCTGCGGGTATAGGTGTAGGTCTTGGTATCGCTGACCCCGGTCTGGGTCTCTCCGTAGAGCGTTAGCGTGACGGATTCACCCGGCTCCAGGCCATCGCCGACCCGCAGCGAGAATCCATTTCCATAGGGATTGGGATCGCCATCGTCGACCGTGTAGGTCGAGGTGACCACGTTCACGCCCAACACGCTCAAGGTGAGTTGAACGCCCAGGGGGGAGGAGAACAGGGAGGAGCCCGGGCTGGCGCTGACCGTCACGAACTCCGTAACCGGCGGAGGCAGATCGCCATCCAGGAAGCGCATGCGGTAGAAGCCCATGGGGTCGCCGTTGATCTCGATATCTTCGCCGATGTCGACCGCCTCAATGTCTTCCCATTCCTCGTCGAGGCCGGGGGTGTGCTGAAGCACGTATTGGCGGCCTCCAGCCGGTGCGCCGAACGAAAAGGCCTGTCCGTGGGACCCATGGCCCATGTGGAACGGAGGAACCGTGTCATCGTCGGGATCCAGGTTCATGCGGTAGGAAGCGTAGTAGGTGTAGCCGTTGGGAGCCGTCTGGCTGCCCAGGTTGGGGGTGTTCGGGTCGAGGCCGTGGCCACTGTACCAGTGGTCCGGCACGCCGTCGCCGTTACTGTCCTCGAAGGATTCTTCACGCGTGATGATCACGAACGCGCTGACCGAGCCGCTACTGCCCGAGGCCGCGATGGAGAAATCATCCACGTACATCTGGCGGTTGTCCTGGTTGGGCTCATCCGGGACCTGCGAGGCATTGTAGTAGAACTTGATGCGGCTGGGTGCGCCGGCGGGCACGGCCAGCGTCTGGTCGTAGCTCTCCGACCCGTCGCGGCCGGTGCCCCAGACCCGGATGCTGCCGTCGGCCACGTACTCGAAGTTCAGCGTCATGGCCTGGGCGCCGTAGTTGGCGAACATCGGGCTGCCGTTGATGCCAATCGCCGCACTGTTGCCCATATTGATGTAGATCAACTCGGTTTCGCCCGCCAGCAGGCTGAACCCGCGATAGGAATCTTCCACATCGCTGTCCCAGTTCACGCCCCACTGGAAGCTGAAGACGTTGCCCACGGCCATCGGGTCGCTGAAGTTGCGCATCACTTCCGCGTTGGCGTCGGAGTCCGGCGGATTGGCATAGAATCCGAAGGCATTCTCGCCCATGCCGGAGATACCGGCAGCGGTGGCCGGCCCGATGAATACGCCGGCCCAGAAGGTCACGCCATCCTCGGTGTGGTTGAACTCCCAAGGCCCGAATCCGCTGCCCTGGTTGGAGCCGTCGGCCCAGCCGTCGCCGTAATTGCCGGAGTTGTCCTGGGCGACCAGGCCGCCGCCGCTTTCGGTGCCGGCCGAAACCGTAATGACGTTGGCGCCGAGGCCGAGGGCGATGTCCGGGATCGTCCAGGACGTGGCCGCGGGAATCTGGCCGGACGCGCCGGTGAGCGAGTTGCTCCAATAGAACGGCCCGGCCAGATCGGCCGCGGCGGTCCCTTGCAGCGTATAGACGTCCGTCGCCGTGGGCACGGTGACGTTCGAGGCCGGCATGGTGATCGCCAGATCCGTGCCGCGGATGTTCACCCGGAAGAAGAGCCCGCCGTTGTTGGCAACCGCGATATCTTCGCCATCGGTGGCCTCAATGTAGTAGTACACGGTGGCGCCGGCGAAGAAGGCGCCGAGGTTGGCGTTGTACCAGTTGCCGCCGTTGGAGCCCCAGTCGGCGTTGAGGGCCATCGCCATGGAGTCCCAGGTCGAGCCGTCGGTGCCGTAGAACACGGTCACGCCGGTGATTTCGCCGGCGGGGCCGGCTTCGGCATCCACCCAGAGGTCGGTGGCTTCGGTGGCCGCGCCGTCCAAGGGCCAGTTCTTGGTGCCGCGGATCCACAAGCCGCTGCCCGAGCCCTCCTGGACCGTGATGGTATAGTTCTGGCCGCCGTTGTTGTCCCAGACCTGGTATTCATCCCCGTCGGCGACGGCGATGTAGTACTGGATGATGGTGCCAGCGGGCTGGGCGCCCAGCGTGGCGTTGTACCAGTCGCCGCCTTGGCTATCCCACTCCGGATTGAGGACCATCGGCATGCTGTCCCAGGTTCCGCCGTTGTCGAGGCTGTAGCCGAGCGTCACGCTGGCCACGGCGTCGGACGGCCCGGCTTCGGTGTTGATGTAGATGATGTCGTCGGACGTCACTTCACCCGCGGGCGGCCAGTTGTGCGTGCCCTGGACCCACAGGTCCACCGGAGAATTGCCCGCCACGAAGATCTTGGTGCCCTTGCCCGACAGGGTGAACTCGATCCGCCCGCCGCTGACCGTGACGGTCTCGGAGGGATTCAAGGTGTTGTAGAATTCGGTTCCGTCCGGCTTGCCGACTTGCGGATTGATGGTTTGGTCGCCGTCGGCGGTATTCAGCGCCACAAGGGCTTCTTCTTCGCCATAGACGCGGCTGAAGGCGTAAGGGCCGCGGCCGCCCTGGCTCCAGCGTTCCTGGAAGGAGCCGCGGCGCAGGCTCGGGTGCGCGGCACGGGCGCGGTTGAGGCGGGCGATGTGCTGGTAGAGGGGGGCGTTGGTCTGCGCCAGTTTGTTGCCCTGCGCGGGACCGGGCTGGAAGCCCTGGTTGAACATGGTTTCGCGCTGGTGGTCGGCGTCGTCGTAGTCCACGCCCGCGTTGCTGCCATTCCAGTGGCCGCCCTGCTGGAAGGCGTGCTCGGTGCCATAAAAGAGGCAGGGCACCGGCGTACCGGTGTAGAGGAACGTCAGCGCCGGGGGCATGAGCCATTCAATGGTCCCCACGTTGCCGCCGGCCTGCAGGCCGATGCGGTTCACGTCGTGGTTGTCGATGAAGGTGACCAGACGGTTCTCGCCTTCGCCATACTGGCTCTTGGCGTTGAGGGCATGGGTCAGGCTGGCCGTGCCGTTGCCGTCCACGAACACGCTCTTGAAGGTCTGGCTCATCGGGAAGAACAGCGCCGAATTGAAGGACCAGTTGGGCTCTCGGCAATACCGGGCCAACGTCCCGTTGTCGTAGGTGAAGTATTCGCCGAAGAGGATGAAGTCGTTCTTGCCGCGGCTGGCGGCGTGCTTGCGCATGTTGTCGGCCCACTGCATGATCCAGTCTTCCTCGACGTGCTTGATGGCATCGACGCGGAACCCGTCGCAATCGGTGGCGTCGATCAGGTTCTTGAAGGCCAGATCCAGCCAGTCGCGCACGTCCTGGCGGGAGGTCCGTAGGTCATCCGTGCCCGGAAAGGCGCCAATCAGGTATTCCGGATAGCTGTCCCAATTGCGAATGCGTCCGTGGTTGTGGAAATACTGCAAATCCGTGAACGGGGCCCCGTGGCGGCGATCGGTCCACCAGCCGTGGGTGCTGTTGCCAGCGGGATGGAACCACTTGTTGTCTTCCTTGTTGTTCCCCCACAGCCCGCTGAGGTCGGCCATGTGGTTGACGACGACGTCGAGGATCACATAGATGCCGCGGTCATGCATGGCATCGATCACATTCTTCAGGTCCTGGAACGTGCCCATGGCCGGGTCCACCTTGAAGAAGTCGGTCGGGTGGTACATGTGGTATGGCGTGAAGCGCGTGTCCAGCCCCTGCCAGTTGATCTGCACGCCCGACATCCACACCGCGTTGACGCCCATGCCCGTCAGGTAGTCGAGGTTGTTCAGCAATCCTTTCCAGTCGCCGCCGTGGTGGTAGTTGCGGTTGTCGGGATAGCTGCGGGAACCGACGTACCAGCCCCGGTCCTGGATGTATCCGATATTTTCTCCGCTGGACGCGAAGCGATCGGTAAAGATCTGGTACATGTTGATGTCGCGCCAGTCCGCCGGACTCGGAAAATACTGGAAGCTGGGATTCTCGACTCGCCGCGACCGCAACCCGTAAACGGGATCGCTGGCCCCAAAGGGATAATTTCCAAAGGCGATGGTCGCGATCATCACCGCGCACAACAACCACAAGCAGCATTTCATGGACTTCATTTTCGACTCCTACGGGATGGATCGCCAAAGTACGACACACAAGACAGTGTCGCAAAGTGTAGGACCAAGGGGGCGCGCTAGTCAAGCGTTTTTATAAAACGTTTTTCCTGGCGGCCATCCGTCGAAGGCTCTCCCTTTATCAAAAAGGGTAGACACAAGGGCCTGTTGCATGCTGTTGGCAAAGCGGCCGGGACGGAACCAGAGGTCTCAGAAGACCGCCAAAATGGCTTATTCCCTGCGGAGGGACGCCCCGTCCGCCGCTGGCGGAACCTCGGTGTCGTCCAAACCCTTGTGCGAGGATCTCAATAGATCCTCCCCCCCCGCGCTCACTGGCCCCATCAGGCCGGATCGGCAACCCCCTCATCCGTGCTTTCGCGGCTGAACTTGACGGAAACGATCTTCGAGATGCCCTGTTTTTCCATGGTCACGCCATAGAGCGCATCCGCCGCGCCAATGGTCTGCCGGTTGTGGGTGATGATGATGAACTGGGTGTTGGCGATGAACCCCCGCAGCATTTCGAGATAACGGGCAATGTTGCTGTCGTCCAGGGCCGCATCCAATTCATCGGTCAGACAAAACGCACTGGGCTTGACCTTGAAGAGCGCGAACAGCAAGGCCACGGCGGTCAGCGTGCGCTCGCCACCGGAGAGCAGCGAGACCGTTTGCAGCTTTTTGCCGGGCGGACGGGCAATAATCTCGATCCCGGACTCCAGCACGTTTTCTTCGTCCACCAGGACCAGCTTGGCATTGCCGCCACCGAAAAGCTGCTTGAACAAGGATTGAAAACTCTCGTTGACCTGGTTGAAGGTCTCGGTGAACAGCGAGGTCGTCGTGTCGTTGATCTTGCGGATCAGATCCAGAAGCTGCTGCTTGGCGTTGACCAGATCGTCGTTTTGCTGGGTCAGAAAGGCAAACCGTTCCTCCAACTCCTGGTGTTCCTCGATGGCAACCAGATTGACCGGCCCCATGCTCTGGAGCTTGGTGCGAATCTCCGCCACCATGGTCTCCAGCGCTTCGCGATCACTCGGGGCCGTCCCCTCTTCCCACTCGGGCGCCCCGGCCTTGAGCACATCGGCGGGCGGCAGGCCGTAGTCGGAACTCATCCGGTCCACCAGGTTCTGGCGGTGCAATCGCTGGCGGGCGAGTTGAATGTCTACGCCGTTGCGCTTTTCGCGCACGTCATCCAGTTCCGCCCGGCGGGCATGCAAATCGGCATCGCTTTTCGCCAACTCCGCATTGCGGCGTTCGCGCTGGGTGCGGGCCTCTTGCAGCTCCGACTGGCGGGCCGCACGCTCCGTCTCCAGCGGCTCGATCTGGGCCTCGGCCTCGGCCGTCGCCCGCGCCAGGGCCGCCAGGCGCTCCTGGTAGGAGTCGATGCCGGCCGCCCGGTCGCGGATCAGCATCTCCAATTCGCGCAACCGGGCTTCGAGCGGTTCGCCGCGGGCGCGGAGGTTTTCCACCTGCTGCTTGTAGCCCGAAAGGGCCACCCGCCCCTCCGTGGCCGTCTCCAGCAGGGCATTGCGCTCTTCCTCAAACTGGCGCAGCTTCTCGTTATCCGCCGCATTCTGCGCGCGGACGTCGGCTTGGCGGGAACGAATGGACTCCATCTCGGCGGAGATCTCGCTCCGCCGCTGGGTGCCCGCGCCGGTTTTTTCAACCAGCGATTCCAGTTCCCAGCCGATGGTCTCCGCCCGTTCCCGGGCTTGCTTGGTTTCGCGCTCCACCATGCGGATTTCGCCCTCGGCCAGAGCCAGTTCGCGCCGATGCGATTCCAGTGCCGCCTGCGCCTCGCCCAGGCCCTGGCCGACCGTCCGCTCTTCCTGCTGCAACTGCTCGGCCCGGGCCCGCCGGTCCGCCACCTCCTGCCGCAGGCGCTCCAGATCCGCCTGCCATTCCGCCAATTGATGCTCCCGGGCCAGCGGATTGCTCTCGTTTTCCCCCGGCGCCCAGAATTCCACCCGCCCATCGCCGCCGGCCACCAGGCCATCCAGGGTCACCACGGTCAGCCCGGCGGGAATCTTGGCCGGCACCTCCGCGGCCGATGCCACGACTCGTACCGAACCCAGCAAGCGCCCCAGCAGGGCGGCGATTTCCCGGGGGGCTTTGACGAATGTCCGCAGGGGTTCTCCCGGGCCGTCGGGCCCCGGGGAGGCTTCACCATCGATCGCCAACAACCGGACCGCCCCGGCTCCGGCCGACTGAATCGTCTTGGCGATGTCCAGCGCACTGGCGGCATCCGTCACCACCACCGCATCCAACCACGAACGCAGCACCGCCTCCAGCGCCAGGGCATGGGACTTGTCGGCACGTACCTTCTCCGCCAGCGAGCCCAGGATCTTCGCCGGGTCCACCCCCGCGATGGGCTTGCCCTCCAACAGCGCCCGGGCGCCCGCGGGAAATCCCTGGGCCTCGGCGCGATGGCGGGCCAGCAGGTTCACCTGGGCCTCGCGCGCCGCCGCCTCGGAGGCCAGCGTCGAGACGTCCTGTTGCAGCGCGGCCAGTTGCCGGGTACGGTCCGCCTGCGATTGCTTCAGATCTTCGACCTGCTGCAGGCAGCGGGTGACCTCCGCCTGAATCTCTTCACGCCGGGCGCCCATCAATCCAACCCGCTCTTCGAACGACTCCACCGCACGCTCCGCTTCGGCCTTCTCGGCGGCGAAGCGTTCGCGCCGGATCAGATCCGTTCGCTCCCGGGCCTCGATCTCGTTCAGCTCGTTTTGCAAACGGGTCAGGCGGGTTTCCAGGTCGAGGGCCTCGGAGCGCAATTGCTGGAGCCCCTGACGAAGCGCCGTGGTCTGCTGATCGTGTTCGGCCAGCGCCGCCTGGCGCTGCTCCAGCTCGATCCGCGCGGTCTCGTGGGCATCGGTCGCCGCAATGAGGTCCTTCTGGAGCACCTCGAGTTCCGCCTGGTGGCCGGACAAACTAGCACGCGCGCTTTCCGTCTCCCGGGAATCCCGCTGCGACAGCGTCTCCAGCTCCTGCGCGCGCTCCTGGTTCACGCGAATCAACTCGCGGGCGCGGGACAACGCTCCGGCGGCTTCCGCCGCCGCATCCATCGCCGCGGCGATGCGGCCTTCGATCTCCGCCATGTTCTGGCGCAGCTCGTTGGCCTGGCCTTCCGCCGCCTCTACCCCGGCGCGCAACTCCTCTTCGCGCGCCGTCAGGCCAGCCAAGTCGGCTTCCAACGACTCCAGCGAGGCATCCAATTCCGCCAGCCGCTCCTTGGCCAGCCAGACATCGCAGGCGCGCAACTGGTCCTGGAGATTCTTGTATCGACGGGCCTTGCCGACCTGCCGCTGCAGCGAAATGATCTGCCGCTTGACCTCCTTGAGAATGTCGCCCAGCCGCAGCAGATTGGCTTCCGTATGCTCCAGCTTGCGCAGCGCCTCTTTTTTGTCCGCCTTGTATTTGCTGATCCCGCTGGCCTCTTCGAATACCTCGCGGCGATCATCCGGGCGCGAACTCAGGATCTGGTCAATGCGCCCCTGCTCCATCACGCTGTAGGAATTCGTGCCAAGACCCGTATCCATGAAAAGACGCTGGATGTCTTTGAGCCGACACTGGGCCTTGTTGATGAAGTACTGCCCCTCGCCAGAGCGGAAAACCCGGCGGGTCACCGTCACCTCGTTGTACTCCGTGCCCAGGACCGGTTCACAATCGGTCAGCGTCAGACTCACCTCCGCCATCGCCAGCGGTTTGGCATGGTCGGTTCCACTGAAGATGACATCCGTCATCGTTCCGCCCCGCAGCGCCTTGGGACTCTGTTCGCCCAGCACCCAGCGGATCGCGTCCGATACGTTGCTTTTGCCGCAGCCGTTCGGCCCAACGATCGCCATCAAGCCAGGCTCAAATACAAGCTTCGTCCGCTCGGCGAAACTCTTGAACCCAACCATTTCCAGTGCTTTGAGGTACACGCGTTCTCCTGGCGTCGACGGTGCCGGCCGTGCGACGCATACGGCCGCGCATTCACTCAAAAGCGGGCCCCAAGATCAACCCCAATCTCTGTTTCGATCAGAGCCAATCACATCGGCGAGGCCCTCGGATGCACCGGCGCCCCCTGCGCTTCGCGAGGCGCCCTATTTCAGCCAGATGCGGTCGATTTCAAGTTGGAAGGATTCGGCTCGCCCCTCGCCCGCCAGGATCTGGATGCGGGTCATGGTCTCGCCCGGATAATTGGGCAGGTCCAAGCGATCGCCATGGCGAATAGCCTCCATCTGCCGGAAGGGGATTTCGATGACTTGCCAATTGCCGTCGGTCTGGAAGTCGAAGGCATACGCGTGGCGGGCCCGGGGAGCCGATTCGACGCGGACCTGATAACGCTTGCCATCGCCACGGAGTCCCAGGCAAAGGGCCTGGTAGCCTGAAACATCCAGGGAGGCGAAGTCGTACTGGATCGACGAGAATCCGCCGTTGTTATCCAGCGAGATATCGCCGGTGAACAGCGCGTTGCCGGCCTCGTTCACGACCAGGCGCCCGCGGGAGAGACCGCCCATCACGTTGTCGTCCTCGACTTCCCACCCGTCCAAGGGAATGCCCTGCCGGAATTGGAAGATGTCGTGGTTGGCCGCGGCATCAGTTGGACGTTCCGGGGAGGAGGGCGGGCAGGATAGGCAACCGGCCGCGGCAAGGGCCGCACCAAGAACAAGGGGTCTAAGAATCATGATCCGTCTCCTGTGTTGGAATGAATGGGCATGACCATATCACATCCCGGCCCGTTCGCAACGAACGGCATGCCATCGCCCTACCATTCGGGGAGGTAGGGACGCCGTTCGAGTTCAAGGGTCTTGCTCAGTTCGAGCCGGCGCAGCGCGTAGCGCTCCAAGGCTTGTTCCATTTCGGTTTGGGGATGCCACGGGGGGACCTCGACCGGCTGGCCTTCGGCATCCTGCGCCACAAAGACAATGACGCAATGCGTCGTGGCCTGGGCATCCTGCGTGCGCAAGTCGCGCGACAGCACATCCACGGCGATGTGCATGCTGGTCCGGCCGGTGTGAATCAGGCGCGCGCGCACTTCCACCAGATGGCCGATCAGAATGGGCTTGTAGAAGCGAATGCCCCCGACATAAACCGTGACGCACGCCCGCCCGCTCCAGTTGGTGGCGCAGGCATAGCCGGCCTGGTCGATCCATTTCATGACCGCACCGCCATGAACCTTGCCATAGAGGTTTTCATCGGCGGGTTCGGCAACGAATCGCAAGGTGATTTCGTTCTCTTTGCGCGGGCTATCGTCGGGCATCATTGTTCGCTCCATGGGCCGGCTGGATCCATCCCCCCCAGTCTCCCCGGGCATCGCCCCCATGGCAAGAGCTTTCACGACCATAAGCGCGGCCGTAATATTTACAGAAACCATATATATGGTATTTATAAATACTATATATCACTGCTGTCCGGTTTAAATTCCCTGCAAATACAGCTGATTTTCGTCGTCGGGCGCCTGAGAAAAGCGCAGGGATAACGAAAGGGCCTGCAAAATGGGGGTTTTATGAAAAAGCGTGATGCTCAT
>Ga0334882_1000274_pt1 | contig 89494 bp, 50 predicted proteins | sample GraSluR1_MG_5_FD_207226 | JGI IMG/M metagenome (GOLD analysis project Ga0334882, IMG submission 207226) | Sludge microbial communities from methane-producing bioreactor in Wageningen University, Netherlands - Granular Sludge_15_04-R1 | ecosystem: Engineered > Bioreactor > Anaerobic >... | reverse complement strand
CAAGGCAGGCCAAGGAAGGCTCTTCGCTCTAACTGGCGATCCCGCCTTTGGCGGGACAAGCGTTCAGCCCTGTCCCGCTGAAGCGGGATTGGGAAGCTGACATTCTACCACTGAATTACTCCCGCAACCAGATGAGATACCCATACGCTAAACCGAGGCCGTTGTCTATTTGGATTTATCCAGATCTATCCAGATGGGCAAACAAGGCAGGCCAAGGAAGGCTCTTCGCTCTAACTGGCGATCCCGCCTTTGGCGGGACAAGCGTTCAGCCCTGTCCCGCTGAAGCGGGATTGGGAAGCTGACATTCTACCACTGAATTACTCCCGCAATTAGCTGAGATACATCAACTCCAAACCGGAGCAGTTGTCTATTTAGTCTTTTCCGGTTGGACAAAATACAGCAGGCCAAGAAGGGCTTTCTAGTCGAATCGTCACCCCAGCAGATCACGGACGGGGCCGGGGGGCGGATCGGGGTCGCGGGGACGGAAGTGGGGGCAGGTATCGGTAGCTTCGACTTCGCAGCCATGCAGCCCGCAGCGCTGCACGAAGGGATTGACCACATATTCCGCGCAGTGGCGGCACATCCGCCCTTTTTCTTCCTCGGAAAACACCTTCACCGGCCGCGGCCGGTCGGCATCGGTAAACACCCGCGGTCGGCGGCTGTCCTTGAATTCGATTTCGGTCTCGGAGGCGAATTCATGCCCGCAGAGGGCGCAGTGCAGGGCTTCGCCGGTCTTGGTAAATCCGTCGTAGCGGGGTTCGCGCCGCAGCCAGGAATCGCGCCCGCAGGCGGGGCAGTGCAATTCCACCCGGGCTGGTTCGCGTGGCGCCATGACTAGAAAAAGGCCTTGGCCAGCCGCAGGATCCCCTGACCCCACGGCACGCGGTGCGATACTCCGCCGGTGTTCTGGAACTTGTCGAGGTTGTCCACATACCACCGGTAGTTGCGGATCAGCGCATCCTTGTTGGAGTGGCGCGGCGTGAATCCCAGGACGCGCTCGGCCTTCTCGATGCTGACAAACGAGTCCTTGCTGGCGGTTTCGTAGACCCACTTGTACAGCGGCGACAGCTTGAGCCATTCCAAAAAGCGCAGGGACCAGATCATCGGGGCGGCGGGGAACCCCTTGATCTTCTTTCCATGGCCGGCCTCGTCGAGTACGGCCTGGTAGTCCTCGCGCATGGTGGTGAATTCCTTGGCGCCGATGTTGAAGGTGTCATTCACCCGCTCCTTGTCGAGGGTCATGGTCAGCCAGATGGATTCGCACAGGTCTTCCACATCCAGCAACTGGTAGCGATTCCGGCCGTTGCCGATCATGGGAAATCCATGCCCGGTGGACGCCCAGTCGTAGAGCATGGCGAACACCCCGAGGCGCTCGGGACCAATGAACGACTTGGGCCGAATGACCGGCACGCACAGGCCGTTGGCGCGGGCCTTGAAGCATTCCTCCTCGGCGGCGATCTTGGCCCGCCCGTAGGGGCCCACCCCGATCATCTCGTCATCTTCCAGCAGCGGGTGGTGGTCGGGAATCCCGTAGACCGCCGTGCTGGAGATCATCACGAATCGGTCCACGCCCTGCTTCTGGGCGGCCTCGAGCAAAAGGCGCGTTCCGTCGACATCGGTGGTGAAAATATCGTGCTCGGAATAGAGCGGCAGGGCGGCCGCTGTATGGACCACCCGGGTGACGCCCTGCATGCCGTCGGCCACTGTTCGCTCGTCGCGGATGTCGCCGACGACTGCCTCGACGCGGTCCTTCTCGGGATAGTCGAATTCGACCAGGTCCAGCGAGCGGATGTCCGTGACGCCCTTGGCGAGCAGGTGCCGGATGAGGTTGATGCCCAGAAAACCGCTGCCGCCGGTGATCAGGACTTTGCCGTTGAGAATCGTGTGGTCGGGGACATCCATGATGGTGGTCACGATGCCCGAAGCCCTTCCGACGCGCAACTGCAAAAACGGCCACATCGCTTTCTACGGTTGATTTGACTGCCTCTTATGCCGTAGAGTCGGGCCTTCAATCCAAAACCATCGTAAGCCGCGCCGTCCGGCGCGCAACAGGAGATGACGGCATGAATCCCCTTAAATTGGGTTTGCCCAAGGGCAGCCTGCAGGAAAGCACCTTTGCCTTGATGAAAAAGGCTGGATGGAACTTCAAGGTCAGTTCCCGGTCGTATGTTCCGTCCGTGGATGATCCGGATATCGCCGCCCGGCTGATTCGCCCCCAGGAAATCCCGCGCTATGTCGAGATGGGCCTGCTGGATGCCGGACTGACCGGCTATGACTGGATCTACGAGAACGGATCCGATATCGTCGAAGTCGCCGAGTTGTGCTACTCCAAGGCCACCAGCAATCCGGTTCGCTGGGTCGTAGCGGTGCCGAACGATTCGCCCATCCAGTCCGTGAAGGACCTTCAGGGTAAACGGATCGCCACGGAAGCCGTCGGCCTTACCCGCCGCTACCTCGCCGACCACGGCGTCAGCGCCGAAGTCGAGTTTTCCTGGGGTGCCACCGAGGTCAAAGCCCCGGAGCTGGTGGATGCCATCGTGGAACTGACCGAAACCGGCTCCTCGCTCCGAGCCAACCAGTTGCGGATCCTGGATACCGTGCTGACTTCGACCACACGGTTCATTGCCAACCATGCGGCCTGGACGGATGCGGCCAAACGCGCCAAAATCGAACAGATTGCCCTGTTGTTGACGAGCGCCCTGACCGCGGAAAACAAGGTGATCCTCAAGATGAATGCCAAGAAGGCGGATGTGGCGGCCATTTCGCAGGCCCTGCCCGCCCTGCACTCCCCCACCGTCAATTCCCTGAGCGACCCCAGTTGGGTCGCCATCGAGACCGTGGTCGAGGAATCGATCGTCCGCGAAATCCTTCCCGCGCTAAAGGCGGCCGGGGCCTCGGGCATTATTGAACTTGCATTGAACAAGGTCGTGCCGTAAAAGCGTGCGGCATTATCGAGTAATCAGGAGGTTTGAAGCATGGGCTCCGTCAAGAAAAAGCGCCGCGTGAAGATGGCCAAGCATAAACGCAGGAAGCGTCTGCGCGCGGACCGGCACAAGAAGAAGTAGCGAGGCGAGGCGCCATGCGCGGGAACCGCCGGTGGCGACTTGCGCTCGGCCTCGTCTCGTTTAGCGTCGCGGCCGGCTGCCGTTCGTTGCCCAGCCCTCTGCCCATGTTGGACGGAGGGCTCGTTTCGTCCCCGGCCATCACGCCCCAGCAGGAGCGCGCCGCCCAGGCGTTTGCGCTCTATTCCACCGGTATTCATCACGAACTGGCCGACGAGTACGAGCCGGCCTTCGAGGCTTATCGCCGCGCGGCGCAGCTCGACCCGGACAGCGAGACCATCGCGCTGAGGCTGGCGTCCACCCTGGCCTTTCTGCGCCGCACGGAAGAAGCCCTGCGGTCGGTGGAGGAGTTCGTGGAGCGCCACCCGGCGTCGGAAGACGCCTTGATGTGGCTGGCCACCTTCTACGGCACCGCCGGCGAAGAGGAGCGCGTCCTGGCGTTGTTTCGCCAAATGACCCGTCAGTTCCCCGAACAGCCACGCGGCTGGCTTCAACTGGCGGCCGCGACCGCGCGGGGTGGCGATGTCGAAGCCGTCATCCAGATTCTCGAACAGGGCATTCGGCATGCCCAGCCGCCGACCGCGCTCCGGCAGGAGCTGGCCCGCATCCATCTGGGCCGCATGCGCTCCGCCCGGGAAGCGTCCGAACAGCGTCAACTGCGGCAGAGCGCCATCGAAACCCTGCAGGACATCGGCCTGGAACTGCCCGGCGATACCGAGACCCTCTACGTGCTCGGGGATTTGCTGGTACAGGACAATCAGTACGCGGAAGCCATTGCCGTATATGAAAAGATCGAACGGCTTCAGCCGACCGACCTCCAGGTCAAACAGCGTTTGGCCAGCACTTTTCTGGCCATGGATGATCCCGAACAGGCGGTGGCGGTTCTCGAGACCCTTTCCCGCGATCCGGCCGGCAGCTCCGACATCCCCTATTATTTGGCCGAATTGTACCAGCAGGCCGGCGATACCGAGAAGGCCATCCAGCACTTTCGCAAGGCCACCGAGACCCAACCCGACAATCCCGCCCCCTGGCTGAAACTGGCCGCGCTATACAGCGACCAAAGCGATGACGACGCCGTGGCGATTCTCGAAGAGGCGCTCGGGGCCATCCCCAACGACATGCGCCTCAAGGAGGTCCTCGCCCTTGTCTATCAGAACCAGCGCCGCTATGCCGAGGCGGCCGGCTTGATGCAACAGATCTGGGACGCCATCCGCGCCGATGAATCCGATGTGGAACCCTCCAACCTGTTCCACTTTCATTTTGCCACCATCAGCACCCATCTGCGCCGCGCCCCGGATGCCGCCACCTGGCTGCGACGGGCTATCGATCTCGAACCGGCGCTGCTCGATCTCTACGTCCAGCGAGCCATGGCCGGCACCAGCCGCTATCGGCGCACGGCCGCCAGCGCCCTCGGCCGGCTCGCGCGCGAAGGCGGCCCCGAAACCGCCGCCATCCACGCCCATCTCGGCGCGCTATTCCTGGCCCAGAACAATCCCGAGCGGGCGGCGCGAGAGTTCAACCGCGTCCTGGCCGCCGTCCGCCGCGATCCTTTGCAGGCTGGCGTCCTCAACCCTCGGTTCTACTTCTGGTTCGGCGTCGCCCTTGACCAGGCCGGCCAAACCGATCGCGCGATCGAGGTATTCGAAACCTGCATCGAGATGGATCCCGAGCACGCCGACGCCCTGAATTACGTCGCCTATGTCTGGGCGCTGCGGGCCGAGCGACTCGACGAAGCCCTGCGCCACATCCAGACCGCCCTGCGGCTCGATCCCGACAACGCCGCTTACATCGACACCCTGGGATGGATCTACTACCAGCAAGGCCGCTACGAAGAGGCCCTCGATCAATTGCTCCGCGCCGATGAATTGCGACCCGATGATCCTGAAATCGTCGAACACATCGAAAAGACCCTTGAAAAGCTCGGGCGCGACTGGCCCGACCGTCCCGAGCCGGAGGAAACCCCATGAGCCGTTCAGCCGCCGCCCGTTCCTCTCGCCATTCGCGCATCCGCCGCATGGTCGTCGCCGGCGCCCAGTTCGCCGTCGTTCCCAACGACATCCCCGCCAATCTGGATCGCTGCATCCACTACTTGCGGCGCGCCGTCCGCGAAACCGGCGCCAAACTGCTGGTCTTTCCTGAATCCATCACCACCGGGTTCAACCCGGCCATGCCCGTGTCCGATTTCTATGACATTCTGCCACGGACCCGGACCCTGCTCGCGCCGATCCAGAATGTCTGCCGCGAGTTGAAGGTGCATTGCGTGCTGCCCACCTATGAGCGCGGACCCAAGCCCGGCGTCATCTTTAATTCGGCCTTCCTGATCGATTCCCGCGGAAAGAATCTTGGGGCCTACCGCAAGACCCACCCCTTCCCGGCCGAACGTCTTGGTGGAGGCGGCTGGACCACACCCGGCAGCCGGTTCCCCGTCTTCGCCACCGAAATCGGCACCATCGGGCTGCACATCTGCTATGATGGGGATTTCCCCGAGATCGCCCGCATCCTGGCCGTGCGGGGCGCTCAAATCCTCTGCCGGCCCTCCGCGCTGCTGCGCTCGTTCCCGATCTGGGAAGGCACCAACCAAATGCGCGCCTACGAAAACCACGTCTATCACATCGCCGTCAATGCGGTCGGCCCCGATGCCTCCGGCACCACCTATTTCGGCCATTCCATGATTGTCTCCCCGATCGCCCAAACACTCGCCCTGGCCCGGGGCGTCGATGATCTCCTCTTTGCCGAGATCGATCCCGATCCGATCAAGCGCATCAGCTACGGCTCCGACGCCCCCATGGTGTTCGACCACCTCGAAGACCGCAACGTCAAGAGCTATACCAAGGACCTGTTCGCTCCCGCCCGCTCCGCCTTCGAGCCCGCCCGCCGCATCCCGGTCCGTTCCTGATCCTCCCGCCTCCCCTGTCCGACCAAGGGGGGAAATACACGGGTGTATACTATTTATAAATACCATATATATACTATTTATAAATACTATAATCCTTCCCCTTGCCGAAAGGGGTCGAAAACGGGGGCGGAAATGTGAACTGTACGGACAGGTGTTTCCTGATATATTCCTGTCCGGATGGCGCGCTTTTCCAAATTGGCGGCTGGAGCAACATTGGCTCTGGCGCTGGCAGCGGTTCACGCCCGGGCGGCGGATGACTCGCCCGTGGCCCTTTTCCAAGGGGGCATCAGCCAGTTCACCGCGGGCAATTTTGAGCAGTCGTTTGAATTCCTCGACCAATTGGTGAAGGTGTTTGGCCAGGAGCCGGAACTGCGCCAGCAGATGGATCTGGCCATGTACGCCCGCGCCTGTGCGCTCTACAACCTGGGGCGCTTCGCCGACGCGGTGACGGCTTTCGAGGAATACGTCAAGCAGTTCCCCGAATCGCAGTTCGCCGATGAGGGCCTCTTCCGCATCGGCTCCGGCCGCCAGCAGGAAGAGCAGTACGATACCGCGATCACCGCCTACCAGAATCTGCGTTCCGCCCATCCGCGCTCGCCCTTTTCCGAAGACGCGCTCTATCAAATCGGCATCTGCCAGCTCATCCAGGACCACAGCCGCGCGGCCGCCGCCACGTTCGAAGAATTCATGCGGGTGTATCCGGAGAGTCCCTTGGGGAGCCAGGCCAGCGCGTTCTGCGCCCGAGCGCTCTTTGATGACAATCGGGCCGAGGACGCCATCGCCATGCTCGAAGCCCTCGAGCAGCGGCCGCGATCCTGGTCGGTCGTGACCTACTGCAATTTCCTCGCCTTTGAAATCGGCGATGACCGCTTTGACGACACCGAGTACGAGGTGGCCCTGAAGGCCTACCGGCGCGTCAAGCCCCGCCAGGCGCTGTTGCGCCACCAGCAGGAACACCTGCGCACGCTCGAAGCGGCGTTGGCTGCCCGCCAACGCCGACAGGCCACCACCCGCGACATCCGTTCCTCGTTCCAGGAAGAGCGCCGACTGGCCGGCGACATCGCCCAGGCCCGCGAGATGGTCGCGAAACTCGAGGCGCTGCCCGATTACGACGCCAACCTCTACCACCGCATCGGCCGCTGTTTTTTCAATACCGACCGCTACTGGGAAGCCCGCACCGCCTTCGCCCGCGTCGTTGAAATCGCCACCGATGAAGAGGTCCGCGAAGCCGGCCACTTCGATCTGATCCTGGCCGTCTCGCGCCTGCGGCGCTTCGACGACCTCCTGATCGAGGCCGACCGCTATCTGGCCACCTACGATCCCCAGGGGAACTGGGAATGAACCCGCCGGCCGGAGGACGAAGGACGGCGGGCGGGGGTAGGGAAACCCCAATGTTCAATATTCAATATTCAATATTCAACCGATCAAAGTCGGGCCCAAGCTGTTTTGGAGCCCCGACGCCCTCGTCGGGTGGCGGTTCACCTCACCATTGGATATGGACCATTGGATATTGGATCTGGATCCCCCTCCTCCTCCTCCTGGCCGCCCCGTCTCCTGCCACCGCCCAGACCCGCCGGGTCTCCGGCAAGTGGGTCAAGCTGGAGAACGCCACGCTGGGCGACGGCTACATGGACGGCGACAGTTTCTACATTCGGCACAACAACAAGGACATCATCATCCGCCTGTACTTCGTGGATGCACCGGAAACCAGCACGCAGTTCGAGGACCGCAACCAGGACCAGGCCGACTATTTCGACATCCCGGCCACGCGCGTGGTCCGCCTGGGCAAGCAGGCCACCCGCCTGGCCCAGCGCACCCTCTCCGGCAAGCGCTTCACCGTCTGGACCCGTTGGGAAGATGCCCTCGGCAGCAGTCAGCAGAAGCGGTTTTTCGGGGTGGTCCGGATCGGCAAGCAGGATCTGGGCGAGCTGCTGGTGGCCAACGGCCTGGCGCGGGTCTATGGCGCCTCCACCATCCTGCCCGACGGCACCTCCATCGATGCGCACTTCGCGCGCCTGCGCCAGCTCGAACGCCGCGCCAAGGCCAAGCGACTCGGCGGCTGGGCGCGCCGGGGCAAGGACTCCGGGGTGGAAGGCATGTTCGACATCGACGAGGACGACGACACCGCCCCCGGCTGGTTTGGAGAGGAGGACGAGGCGGTCGGCGTCTACGCCGAAAAGTGGCAGAACGTCCCCACCGTTGCCTTCCTGCGCGCCGAGGCCTTCATCAATGCCGAGCAGTTCGAGGATGCGGAAATCGAGATGCGCAAACTGCTGCGCCGCTTCCCGGACCACGTGCAGAAGGCCCGCATCGAATTCTACCTGGCGCTCTCGCTGGCCATGCAGGAACGCTTCGAAGAGGCGGTTCGGCAATTCCAGCTTTGGCTGCAATCCTGGCCCAGGCATGTCATGACGCCCGACGTGGAATACTGGATGCCCATCAGCCTCTACTATGATGGCCAGTACGAAAAGGCGCTGCCGCACTTTGACGCCTATGCCGACAAGTACTCCATGAGCATCTACGCCCCCGAAGCGGCCTACCGCGCGGCCTGCTGCCGCTATGCGCTCGAGGATTTCGAGCGCGCCGCCGCCGATCTGGCCACCTGGATCGAGCGGAATCCCGGTCACTTCTTCCGCCATGAGGCCGCGATCATGCGCGGCGACGCCCTGGCCGCGCTGGGCGAACTCGACGACGCCAAGGCCGCCTATCGCATCGCCCTGACACCCGCCGCGGGGCCGTTCTACTCCATGGCCCTCGCCCAGATCGCGCGCGTCCACAAGGCCCTCGGCACCCCGGACGACTATCGCGAAATGTCCGCCGACTATGTCGACTTCATCAAGAACATGCCCAACGACGGCAACATCATCGATGCCGCCTACCAAGCCGGCTGGGCCCTGCGCCAAATCGGCGCCACCGAGCAGGCCCGCCGCCTCTACTGGCAGATGATCGAACGCCATGGCAATACCCCCGCCTGGGAGGGCTTCGACCTCATGCTCCAGGATCTCGCCGGATTGTATCCGCGCGGAACGGACGACTATGCCACCGAACTGCGCGCGCGCTATGAACGCGCGCTGAATTCCCGCCGCCTGGCCCTCGCCGCGCGCCTGGCGTGGGCCGAGGCCCAGCTCCTGCCCGAAGACCAGCAGGCCCGGCAGTTGGCGATCTTCGCCGGCCGCTTCCGTACCGAGCACCTCGGCCCCGAGACGCTGCTTTGGCTGGGCCGTTCCTGGATCCTGCACGGCATGGAAAGTTCCGGCATTCCCAACCTCGAAATGCTTCTGGAAACATATCCCGATTCCCGCCAGGTCCCCGAGGCCCAAACGCTCCTTTCGCAGCAGGCGCTCAACCAAGAGGAATACGACACCGCGCTGGCCTATGCCAACCAGGTGCTCGCCAACGCCGCCGAGGTACACCTGATCCTCGAGGCCACGTTCCTGCGCGCCGAAGCCCTGCAAGGACTGGGCCGCTGGGGCGAGGCCATTAGCGACTACAACACCATTCTGGCCAACCGCGCCGCCCCCCGCCACCTCAAGCCCGAAGCCCTCCTCGGCATCGGCGCCTGCATGGAGGCCCAACACGAACACGCCCAGGCCATCGCCTACTACCAGCGCATCTACGTCCTCTACCGCGCCTACCGCCCCGCCGTCATCCAGGCTTACATGCGCAGCGCCGCCTGCTTCGAACAACTCGGCGATACCCAGGCCGCCCTCAACACCTATCGCGAATTCCTCGAAAGCGACTTCGCTCCCGGCACCGCCGCCGCCGCCAACGCCCGCCAGCGCATCGCCGCCCTCTCCGGAGGCCAATCATGAATCGTCCTTTTCCACGCCATGGAAAACAGTTTTCCACGCTGTGGAAAATTTCACCCCGGATTTTCCACGCTGTGGAAAATTTCACCTCGAGTTTTCCATGCTGTGGAAAAAAGTTTTCCACGCTGTGGAAAAGGTTCGCCCCCGTTTTCCACGCTGTGGAAAAGGGTTCCCGATTTTTTCCACGCTGTGGAAAATGTGTTTCCACGGCGTGGAAAACTCGCCCCCGGCGGTTCCCTTGGAACTTGAATATTGACGATCGGATCTCGTTCTCCTCCCGCCTTCGCCCCGCCGCGCGGCTCCTGCTCTTTGCGCTGGCCCTTCCCGCCTCCGCCCAGCTCGGGCCCTTCACCATCGAGACCCGCCAGGCCACGTTCAACGCGGAATTGGTCAAGCGCGAGCAGGATATCGTCTGGGTGCGCCGGCAGGCCTCCGACGGCCGCTACATGCCGCAGGCCGGCCTCGCCGCCGCCGACATCCGGGGCATCCGGATGCCCCGCCCCCCCGTGCTGACCGCCGCCGATCGCATGCTGGCCGCGCCCGCCGTCACCGACGCCCAATACGCGGAAGCCCACCGCGCCCTCGACCGCCTGATTCTCCAGACCCGCCCCTTCCGCGACATTCCCGGCATCCACGCCGAGGAAGCGATCCTGCTCAAGGGACGCCTGCTCGACCGCCAGGGGCGCTGGCGCGATGCCGTCCGGCAATACGAAAACATCCTCTCCCACGCCAAGCCTTCCGCCCATACCACCCATGCCCAGATCCGGGCCGGCATCGCCTATGCCCGCCTCGAGGAATACCAGTTCGCCGCCGAATATCTCGTCGACATGCCCTGGCAGGAACACGACGAAGAATTGCTCTCCGCGCAATTGTTCGCGCTGGGCGACTCCTACCTCGCGCTCGACAATCCCGATCAGGCCCTGATGACCTACCTGTCGCTGGTCGTTTTCTATCCCTACGTCCAGTTCAACGAAGCCCGCGCCCTCGCCGCCGCCCTGCGCTGCTACGCCCGGCTTCAGGAATGGGAACCGTTCCACCGCACCGTCCAGGACATTCAGCGGATGTATCCCAACACCCCCGCCGCGAAGGCCGCCGACGAAATGCTCGCCACCCACCGCGCCGACCTCGTCAAGGCCGGCCTGCTGGCCGACTCCCGCCCCGCCCCGACCGGCACCCCCACTCCCGACCCCGAACCCGAGTACGACATCGAATACCCCGAAGGAATCTAGCGTCACATCCTCCCAGGAGATCCACCCATGAAAAAAAGAATCGCCCTTTTCCTCCTCCTTGCCGCGCTGGCGCCGACCGGCCCTGTGCTCGCCCAGGAGCCACCCCCACCCGCCCCGCCCGCCACCCCCGCCGAGACCGCGAAAAAAACCACGCTCTGGGACCTCATCAAGACCGGCGGCTGGGCCATGTGGCCCCTGGGCCTTTGTTCCATCGGCCTCGTCTCCATGGTCGTCATCAATATCCGCATGGTCAGCCGCAAAAACCTGCTGCCCACCGCGACCGTGGTGTCAATCCGCGCCGCCGCGGAGAAGGGGGATGTCGGCCAGATGGCGGTGCTGGCGCGCTCCACCCCCAGCCTCTTCACCAACGGCCTGCTGCCCGGCCTGCGCAAGATCAATCCGGACGATCCCGCCGCCTCCAAGCCCGACATGGAAAGCGCCATCGCCGAGGCCGTCTCGCGCGAGGAATCCCAAATCGGCTTCTGGATCAACTTCCTCTCGCTGATCACCGGCGTCGCCCCCATGATCGGACTGCTCGGCACCGTCTCCGGCATGATCGGCGCCTTTCAGAAAATCGGCATGGGCGGCATGGGCAAACCCGAACTGCTCGCGGCCAACATCGGCGAAGCCCTCATCACCACCGCCACCGGCCTCACCATCGCCATCCCCGCCATGTTCGCCTACTTCATCTTCCGCAACAGCCTCTCGCGCATCGTCCGCGACGCCGAAGGCGAATACTCCGCCATCCTCGACTCCCTCACCGGAACCGCCGACATCTTCGCCGGGACCGAAGTCGCGGAAACTTGACGAGGATAGGAATGCCGGAATAGTGGAATACTGGAATGATGGAATACTGGAATCTTGGAAGAACCGTGATCTTTAACCCGTCCATTCCCGGCGCTGACGCTACATTCGCTATGCCCCTCCCAAATCGAATGCAACCGTCGGATCAGCAACCTCTCCACTATTCCATCCTCCCCCCCCTCCCCCCCCTCCTGCCATGAAACTGCGTAATCCCGAAGAACCCGAAGCCAACGTCGACATGACCCCCATGATCGACTGCGTCTTCCTGCTGCTGATCTTCTTCATGATCGCCGCCACCATGAGCCAAGTGGACATGACCCCGGAAGTGGTCCTGCCGGTCGCCCCCAAGTCCGCCGTTCCCGAAGATCTCCGCGACCGCGGTGTGGTCAACATCGTGCCCCTGGGCACGCCCGCCGGCGGCGGCGTCACCTCCGAAGCCCAGCCCTTCCTGATCGCCGGCCAGCTCATGGACGAACCCGGCCTCTCCCAGGCCATCGCCGAGCGCGTTCGGCAGGAGCCCAATCTGCAAGTCTATTTGCGCGTCGATCGCGACGCCGAATACCGCACCGTCAAGCGCGCCATCCGCGCCTGCGCCAATGCCGGGGTCTTCAATATCATTTTCGGCACCTTCCAGAGCGCCGCCGGCGGGGGAGGCCTCCAATGAAACTTCGGCGCCCGCCCGCCCCCAAGGCCGAAGTCGCCATGACCCCGCTCATCGACTGCGTCTTCCTACTGCTCGTGTTCTTCATGGTCTCCACCACCTTCCACCGGCAGGAAGCCGATATCTCCTTCTCCCTCCCCGGCACTGCCGCCCAGTCCGATTCCGTCGAAATCCCCGATGAACAGATCATCCAGATCACCGAAGCGGGGAATGTCTACTTGAACGATCTGGAATACGACCACCCCAGCAATCCCGATATGCCCGAACTGGTCAAAACCCTCATCCTCTTCCGCCAAACCGCCGAGGCCAACCAAGTCCCCGCCATGATTACCATCGCCCCCGAGGACAACGTCCGCCAGCAGCGCGTCGTCGACGTCCTCAACGCCTGCACCGCCGCCGAGATCGTCAACGTCACCTTCGCCGTGGGCGACGATGAGGAGAGCTGACATGAAGCGCACCAACCCATTGGATATTGGTTATTGGATATTGAATATTGGATATTGAACATGAGCTTTTCTCTCTTCAAAACCGCCTTTTCCAAGACCAAGGAAGAGGATGCCGTGCAAAAAAAGCGCGCCTTGAACGCGATTCTGATTGCGCTGCTGGTCCATATCGTCTTCATCGTCCTGGCGGTCTCGCTGACAATCATGATCATTGCGCCCAAGCCCAAGATGATGTTCGAAGGCAAGAAAAGTCCATCGCTACCACCCCGCAAGCTGGAGCATTCCATCCGGGTCAAGCAGATGCAGAAACAAACGCGCAAACCGCAGATTCTCGAGCGCCTGGTCACCGAGGCCCCCTCCAAGGTCGCCCTGCCCGAAATGCCCGACATGAAGACCCCCGACGTGAAAAGCCTGCGCGATACGCCGCTCATGCAGACCCGAGCCGGCTCCATCGGCGCCCTCGGCGGCGGGGGCGGCGGCGCCGGCCGCGGACTCACCGGCGGCATGGGCTATTCCGATACCAAGTTCTTCGGCGAGAACATCCGCACCAAGGCCATTGTGATCTGCATGGATATCTCTCCCTCCATGATCGCCAAGGGCGTCACCAAGGACGTTCTCGACGAGGCGGTCAAAATGCTGGCCGACATGAACGTGAACACCAAGTTCAACCTCATCGTCTTTGTCGACGGCTCCACCGCCTTCACCGAGCAGATGGTTTTCGCCACGCAGGAAAACCGCCAGAAGGCTATCGCTTGGCTTGGCCAGACATTTGACCCCCGACGCCAAGGGCAGTTGCGCGGTTTCTCCGGCTCCACCCCCCACCTAGCCCTCAAAGCGGCCGTCGAAATGGGGGCCGATACCGTCTTCGTGCTGTCCGACGACCCGCCTTATCTCAAGGAGGGCGACGCGTCCACCGGCGTGGAAATCACCACCCATATGGACGACATCGAAAAATTCGTCCGCTCCATCGAAAGCACCACCGGCCGTTCGGTGCGGATCTATCCCATTCTGTACAAGCCCTTCGAAAACGAACGCGGCAAACAGGCGGTGGAATACTATCGCCGCATCGCCCGCGCGACCGGCGGCCGCTCCAAAGTCATCGCCCGCGACCGGTAAAGCGCAATCATCCCCCGATTGCTACAATTCACGGGCTGACCCCTTTTAGAAGGGCGCGCAGAACCGGCTCGGGCATTGGCCGGACGGGGCCCAGCCGGCGGGCCACCAGCAGAACTTCAGCCATCGTTTCAAGCACTTCTAGGCGGTCGAAGGCTTCCAGGATCGTCCGGCCGATCGCGAGCAGGCCATCGTTCTCGATCAGGGCCGCGGGACGCTCGGCCACGCAGAGCCGCTGCGCCAGGCGTTCCGGAGCGGCGAAGATTACCCCATAGGGCACCGACACCACTTCGCGCACGAACTGGTAGCTCTCCGGCAAGGTTCGCGCGTCCAACTCCGCGCCGGATACGCTGAACGCGGTGGCATTCAATGGATAAGCATGCGCCACTGCCTGGATGTCCGGATGCCGGCGGTACATCTCCCGGTGGCAGGCGGCCGCCCGGCTGGGCGGCTTGCCGGGCTCCGCCTCCCCGCCGCAGACCCGCACCAGCTCCCCCCCCTCCATCAGGCCCCGATCCCCGCCATGGGGCGTGATCAGGAAATCGTCGTCGCCCAACCGGGCGGACAAGTCCCCCATCGTGCTGGTCAGCAACCGCTGGGCATAGCCGCGGCGGACAAAACCCGCCAGGGTCTCGCGCCATTCCGCTTCGCCATCGGCGGGAGCAAAGGATGCCGCGGCTTCCGCCAGCGATGGCCGGTGTTCGCCCATCGCCAACTGCTCCCGGGTCAGATTGCGCACGCGCCCCAGAAACCGCGCGCCCAGAAGAACCCTCGCGGCGAATTCCAGCGTCTCAAAGCGCTCGAAGGCTTCGCTCATGTCGGCGCCGGCCACCACGACTCCGTGATTTTCCAGCAGGACGCCATGATGCCCCCGTGCAAAGGTTTCGGCAATGCGTTCGCCGAGACGGTCGCTGCCGGGCACCTCGTAGGGGGCCAGTCCCGGCAGGCCGCAGAGAGTCCAAACCGGGTGCAACAGCCGGGTGTCGGGCACCTGCCGGCATAGGCTGAACGCGACCAGCGCGACCGGATGCGCATGGACCAGCGCCCGCACATCCGGCCGCGTGCGATAAATTGCTTGGTGGAACGGCAGCTCGGACGACGGCGGATGCAGCCCGTCCACCCGGCCGTCGGGATGCACGCAGACGATATCCTCCGGCCGCAGGTCTCCCTTGTCCACTCGGGCGGGCGTGATCCAAATGCAGTCGTCGGCATCGCGGATCGAAAGATTGCCGCCGGACGTGGTCGTCAGGCGCAAGCGGTAGATGCGCCCCATCGTCGCCACCAGCGCCTCGCGGGGATGAAGACCACCGCGGACAACGCTCATGCCCGGATCCTCATCCGGCGTATCGAATCGGAGGGGTTCACAAGCGGCATCCTACCCTTTTCACCCGTGTCGGCAAGACCGCCGGAACCCCTCCCTCCGCACAAACTGTTACCCTGTACGGGTGAACCCGTTACTCCGGCAGGGTTAGCGAGGCGGTGGGGGCGGTGGCGGTGTGGTAGCTCCGGGCCTCGCCGGTGCCATTGTACTCGAACAGCTTCACGTGGTAGGGAGTTCCGGGAGTCAGGCCGGTGAGGGTTACGGATTCCCCGGGACCGAGGTAGCAGGCTTTGTTGACCGGGAACGGAGTCAATTCGGCGGCCAACGGGAAGTGGGAATGGATGCCCAGCGGCACCTCGCCATCCGTGGGCTCCCAACTCACCGCGAACCCTTCCCGCACGATCAGCAGGCGGCCATCGCCGCCGCCGGAAGTCGCGGGCGCCCAACTGACGGTCATGGCCGTAGGGGAGACATCGCTGAAGACAATTTGCCCCGGTGGCGTCGTCGGTGGAGCCGGGATGATGGAGCATTGATTCTTCGCCGATGCCCCGTAATTGAGGGTGCTTCCCGAGCCGTTGTATTCGATCACCTTGAAATAATAGGTATGGCCGGGCTCCAGCCCCGTCACGGTCACGGAGTTGGCGGTCCCGCCGGCAAACACCACGTAGCTCTGATCGCCGATATCGAAGCCCTGCCCGAAGACGGAGTTGGCGGTGTAGCTCGTCCCGCCGATGAGAACAGCCTGGACGGGATGGCCCTTGCGGACGATGACAACCCGCCCGTCTCCCCCGCCAGGGTCCCAGGCGAAGGTCAACTGATTCTGCTGTACGTTATTGAACCGCAAGTTGGCGGGGGGCACGGTGGGCGCGGCGGACCGGGTGGCCTGGCTCGCCGTCAGCGCCTGATCGGGCAGGAAGACCTTCTGGCCATTCAGGAGATGATAATCATAGATGGCAACGTGATAGGTGGTCATGGGCGCGAGACCGGTCAGCGTGAACTCATCCCGAGGCCCGGCGTAGACCAGCTTCTGTCCGCCGCCCAGATCGGCGGCCGTGGCAAAGTTGTGGTGGGCGCCGGCGGGGTTGAACGGGCCGGGCACCCAACTGACGGGGCTGCCAGCGCGGGCCACGACAACGCGTTGCTGCCCGTCGCCGCGATCCCAGTTCAGGCGCATGGACACATCACTCACGAAGCTGAACGTCAGGTTGGCCGATGGCATCCGCAGGGCGGTCGAGGGCTCGATCCAGCGCGTGGGCAGGTTGTAGAAGTCGCGCGGGTGATAGCGCCAGGTCCAGTTGCCCGAGCCGGGCGGATCTTCCTTCTCCGGCGGCGCCCGGTTGCGGGAGACGATGACGATGACATCGTTGGGCTTGAAGAAATCCGCGGGAACGAGGGCGTTGTTGGCGACATAGCGGAAGATGCCGTTGGTATCCGCATAGATGGTGCTGCCCGCCCGCGGACTCTTGGTGGAGGTGTTCCAGGTATAGATGTGGTCGGCGAAATCCTTGTAGCCCTTGCCCAGGCCGGACTCCAGCAGGCCCAGTTCGCCCGGGTGCGCAGCAACCGGCAGGCGGAGGGCGACGAGGTTGTAGGAGAGCACCTCGGGAGAGAGTTCGACGCGGCCGGCCTGGTTGGGATCGAAGACGGCGGCGCGGCCGGCCTGGATGATTTGGCTGAATCCGTTGGTGGGCACCTGCAGGACCGGCGACCAGATCATGGCATCGAGCTGAAGCGCGCCGCCGCCTTCGGCATTGCCCGAATAGTCGAGGGCCGTGGTGTGTCGGTAGGACTCCGGCAGCTCCTCCGGCAGGGTGATGGAGAAGCCGCGGTTGAAGAACTCGTCGGTCTGGACGACATCGGTGACATCGCCCCCGCCCTCTTCCGAACGCCACCGGTTGTCGGTGGTGAGGTAATAGGCCTCGCGCAGGAGGGCGTTGGGTCCGGGGTTGTAGAACTCGACCACGGTGGCCCCGGAGCCGGGCATGGCGGATTCGCCGCCCGGGAACACGTTGGTTCCGCCAAAAACGGCCGCGAAGGTATTCGTGTAGGGCACGCCATGGAGCGCCACGTAGTTGTGTCCCGGCGACAGCACGACATTGTGCAGCGCGTAGACCTCCTCGCTGACCATCGGGCGCTGGGGCCGGCCGCCAACTTCGCGTTTCCAGCGATCCCGGTAGGACGCCCGGTAGAAGCGCATGTTCCCGCGGGTGCGCATCATGGCGCCATCGTCCACGAACCAGTGCGATTCGATCGTTTCGATTCGGTCCCACGGATTGGAGGTGCACTCTTCGAAGCGGGTGGCGTCCCAGTGGATCAGATCGTACTCCTTGGTGGTGACAAACTGGCCCTGGAGATTGGTGTAGCCGATGGCGGTCCACCCGATGGCAATGGCGTTTTCGGACTCCGGCGTCTTCGTGAATGCCGCGGCCTTGTCCGGGAACTTCTCGATGGCCTTCGACTTGGCGACCACCCAGCCGCTGGTCACGGCGAAGCGGATCGTGTTGTTGGTGGTCCATCCGGTCGGTGCCAACGGTCCCTCATTGCCGGCCTCGTCGACGCCGACAATCGCCACCATGTAGTCCTGGTCGAAGTCGAGGTCGTACAGCCGAATGGCCTCCGTGTCGGGATTGGCCAGGCCGGCATAGGTGCCCGGCGCCGACGGATCGGCGATGGCACTGTCCACCGTGACCGACTTCCACTCCGGATTGTCCCTGTACTGGCCGTCGGCGAGATGGGAAATGAAGACCTGCTGCTCCGTCAGCCCCTCGACTTGCAGGGGGTCGTAGGGGCCATAGTAGATCTTGTAGGTCCTCCACGGGGAGAGGATGTTCTTCGGATCCGGCGCAGAGGATCCCCAGGCCGGATAGACGTCGGTCGCACCCGGATCATCCGCGCCGACATCGGTCGCCGTCCAACTGAGATCAAACTGGGTGGACGGGTCGTCCACTACGTCGGTCGAAGCCTCCAGGCCGGGGACGCCGGTCGGCGGCGTGCGGTCGACCTTGACCACATAGGGGATGCCCGGGTTGCGGAGTTGGTCGCCCGGCCGATCCATGTCGGCATCCACGGCGAACACAAAACCGGTAATGACGCCCTGGTCGAGCGGGATCGCGCTGCCGGTTCGATCCGCGACGACATCCCCTTCCGTGATGTTCCGGCCCGACTGCCAGTCGGGTGCGGCCGCGCGCACATGACGGTATTCATCCACCCCGCTCATATCCTCCGCTTCATCAAACGAAACCTCCATGCTCTCGGCATTGGTCCAGGCCGCTCGCTTGGTCAGGACAATGTCGTCGAGATAGATCGTGGGCGCGCCGCCTCGGGTGATGCGACGAAGGCGCAAGGTCCACTCGCCGGTCTCGTTGATCGGCCAATCCAGCAGGACCCAGTCCGCCGTGGTGACATTCCGGTCGCCGAAACTGGTCCACTCGTCCTCCGGCGCCTGCCGGCCTTCCAAGCGCACGATGCGCTCGGGGTTGGCAGCGCTCAGCCGCGCCCAGGCAAATAACGTCCCGGGATCCTCGCGCGGGGGCATTTGCAGCCACGCGTTTTCCTCGCCCTGATTGCGCATGCCCATCACGCGAACCTGGCTGGGCATTTCTCCCGCAATCGCCGGAACATTGATGTCGTTGCCGACCCAGAATTCCCCATCGATTTCGCAATTCCAGCTCACATAGTTGAAGTTTTGGCCGCATGTCCATCCGTGGTATTCCTCGAATCCCATGACCAACAGGTTATGAACGGAGCTGATGCTGAGGTTCAGCGCGCCCATCAACGGCGGGTAGATATCATCGTCCACCACGCGGATGTAGCCCACCTGATGCCCCTCGAGAATGGCTTGGTCGTTGGGCCGGTCGTCGTCCTTGTCGGGGACCGTGACCGTCACGCGCATATTCCCGCCCTCGACCATGGCGGTGACATCCTCCAGCGACCAGGTGCGGCTCAGGCTCCACACATTGGTCAGGGTGGCGTTGGTGGCGGGATCGGAACTCATGCCGGACTGGAAGCCGGCGGTATGGTTGACCAAAATGTTGCCCAGGCTGAAGCTCATGACTTCATCCAAGCCGGACCCCGGCCGGGCCACGCCGGAATACGCATCCTGCGCACCGAAGGCGAAGCGGATGCCGTGGGCTTCCGGATCGGCCATTTCGGCATCGGTCAGGACGAATACGGTGTTGGTGGCGCTGCTGCCGGTAAGTCGGGGGCCGCGCACGAGAGGATCGGTCGTGCTGGTCAACACCTGGGGAGACGCCGCATTGGTGGCGACCTGAAACGCGCGCAGAGGCGTTGAGACATTTCCGCCAAAGCGGTGGGTGGCCACCACCGGCGGATGGGGATCGTCGTCGATGACGCGCAGGCTGGCGAAAACCTCGTCGATGCGCCAGGAGCGGTCGTCCACCCGGTCGTCATCCATGTCGGCAAAGGTGGCCATGACGGGCCGCGGGGTCTCGCCGTCGCCATACAGGGTGCCGATGTCTTCGTAGGGAATCGGGCTGTCGTAGGTCCACACGCTCATGTCGGCCGGATCGAAGGTGTCGCCCACGCTGGCGTCGGCATCGTAGCCGTCGGTGTCCTCATCGAACAGTCCCTCGACGCTGACCGCCATGTGGATGTCGCTCGAGATGCCGTCGCCGACCGCCACGCCGCTGATGGGGTCGTAGACATTGAACCCGAACCGAAGCGGATTGGCCGCCCCCACCTCCGCCAACTGGCCGTCGGTGATTTCATACACCAGTTCATCCAGCGGATAGGCGTTAAACTGGAGGTTGTCGTAGCGGTTGTTGCCGGAGCCGGTGACGCCGTCTACGCCCAGGGTAATGCGAATGAAGACTTGCGGAGCGCCGTTCAGTTCGGGAACCGAACTGAAATCGAAGACGAGACGCTCCAGCGTGGTGCTTGTCGTCGGGTCGAAGGGAACTCCAAAGGGCGTGAACTGGAGGCCATCGGTGGAGTAGGAAACCTGATTGTGGTTATACCCGGCGGCGGTTCTCCTCACGGCAAACGACATTTCCAAGGCCATATGCTCGCTCATGTCCAGCTCGAACTGGAAAGCCCCGCCGATATTGCCTGCGTATTCCGGGCTGAACGCCACGCCGGCCTCATCCGTTCCGACGCGATTGACCGTGCTTCCCCCGTACCAGTTAATGGTGCCATTCAGCCCGCTGGTCGTCATTTCCCCGGTGAATCCGTGGTCGCGGGTGTAATCGCTGGCATTGAAATTCCACGCGGCCAACAGTTCCGCCTCGCCGATGGGGGCCGGGGCGATGCTCTGGCCGCCGAGTTCGAGGGCGAGGCGAGCGGGGCCGACGCGCGGGGGATAGGGGTCGTCGTCGACCACCATGACCACCATGGTATTGGTGACCACCGAGTTGTCCCCCACCCGGTCGTTGTCGGCGTCGGAAACCACTAAATGGGCAACGTGTTCGCCGAGTCGGATGGCGTTGTAGTCGCCGGCGGGACCGCTGGCCATTTCCATGGTCTGCGGGGCGGTCGTGCCGGAGGCGAACCCCACGCTGAAGTTCTTGGTCGCTACCAGTTCGTCGTCGGCATTGAACAGGGCGAAATGCGGCGCCGGGGCCCAGGAGGTTCCCGTGGCCTGCAAGCCTTTGGTGATGTCCTGCACCTGGGCGGCCACTTCGTAGGTGCCCTGATGGAGTTCCGCATCGGTGATCGTGGGCCGGTCCCAATCCAAATCGCCTGGGCCCAGGACGGTGAAGCCGCCGTCGAACACATCTTCAAAATCCATATCCAGAGCCGTTGCACTGCGCTCCCAATTGGACCGGTCGCTGATTTGGAGCAGGAGATCCGACGCCGTTCCGGACCGCGGGCCCACATAGGTCCAATTGACGGCGCTGCCCGTGCCGCCGTACAGGTCCACGGCGGTTTCCTCGTTGACCAGCCCGTAGTAGAGGGCCGACGACTCATTGTTGTCCGGCACCGGCGGCACATCCCACGCCTTGCCCATCTGAACGGCATAGATGAACCGGACGTTTTCGGGATCGTCCTTGGGATTGCCCTCGCCAACGTATTGATACACGGCCACTTGATCGCCGCCGTTGTTGAGGTTTTCAATGGTCAAGGTGATGACGTCGCCGACGGCGGCGCCCCCTTCGGAATACCACTCCGCGAGATGGAATTCGCTGGTCCGGTGCCACTGGTTATCGACCTCGTTATTGGCCCAGCCGCAGTCCGTGAACCAGATCCGGGTGCCCTCCGGGAAGGGGCTGAGGACCACAAAGGAAAAGCTTTCGCCTCCGCCACCGCCATCGCCGGTGGCGGGGTTGCCATTGACGCCGACGATGGCGATGCCGCCGCCCGGCAGCAGCCCGTCGGCGCTCATGCCCACGTCATTGATGGTAAAGGCCTGGACTTCCGGCGGCTCGGTGTCGTCATCCTTGATCTGAATCCAGCCGAAGTCGACGGTCTGGGAGGCCTGGTCGGAGGGGCGGTCGTTGTCGCGGTCGAACAGGTTCAGGGAAATGCGATTGCGCACGCCCTGATCCCCGGACAACTCGGCATCGCCCCACAGAGCGGTCACGGCGTCACGGGAGAGGGACGGCCAATGCCACGCCAGCGTGGTGTCGTCATCGCGCCCGTCGTCTCCGATGTAGCTCTTGTCGCCGTTGAATGCCGCAGTGGAATTGGCCAGCCAGGTGCCGACGTTGAGGGAGGTATTGGTCAGGGTGCGGCCTTCTTCCGTGTAGGTCGACTGGTTGCCGTAGGCCAAGCCCATGTAGTGGGGATCATAGACATTGAACTCCATCAGAAGCGGCGAGTTGAAAACGTCGCCATCGTAGAGGGTGTAGACCACGCCCAGCCCCGCGCCGGTGTAGGCGAAGTCATCGGTGCCGTCTGAGAGGTTCAGCGAGCGCGCATCGTCCCAGCCGGCGCCCAGGGCCGGCGCCGGGGGGGTCTCGTCGTCGTCGGTCACCTGGATGCGAATCAGGTGGTTGACCGTGATATTGCGCGCGGTGTTGGGGCCGTCGGCCGTATAGCCGCCGGACATCCGGCCAAACGGCCCGCCATCGTCGAAACTCGGCCAGGTGCCGTACTGCCACCAGGAGCCGCCATCGGTATAGGCATCCTCGGCGCTGACCGTCAGGTAGTATTCGATGTTCTCGTTGTAGTCCTCGATCTTGAACGCATCGTGGGCCCAGGTGGTGATGACCGAATCGAAGTTGCTGCCGGCCTCAATGTCGTCGGCGTAGAAGGGAACATCCACGTCCCACTCTTCTTGGCGGATGATTTCGCCGCTTTCGTTGCGTTCGATTTCCAGAATGTCCCAGTTGGGGGAGACGCGGCCATCTTCGGCGACGATGTTCCAGGTAAACTGCCCCGCCCCGCCCGGCGCGCCGGCATGGGTCTGGTTGGTGGCGTAGACGCCGCTGGGATCCTCCCAGCGCAGGACGAACCCGAAGTCGTTGCCCGCGCGGATTTCCCGGTCGGTGACGGACTGGATGTAGCCGTAGCGCTCGATATAATCGTCGTAGTCGCCATCCAGGAAGCCCTGCACATCGGTACCGATATAGAGCAACGTGGGAACCGGGCCTTCGGTGTCCTGCTTGCCGCCGATGACAAAGCGGTTGATGGATCCGCCGGACAGGGCGCCGCCGTTGTCGCGGGCGCGCACGCGCCAGTAGTATTCCGCCTCGCTGGTGGAAAGCGCGTAGCTGGTCTGGGATGCCGGCAGGTTGACGCGCAGGAGGATCTCCCCGTTCTCGGTGCCATTGACGCCATTCAAGTTCGGATTCGTGCTGACCTCCAGCAGGTAGCTGGTGACGAAACCATCGCTGTCGGTCGGCGCGCTCCAGGAGAGCGTCGGACTGGCGGCGATGGTCGCATCGTGGGCGGGGCTGAGGTTGCCGGGCGCCGCGGGAACGATGTTGCCGCCCAGTCCGCCCGGACCAAACGGAACGTCGAACCAGAAGTCGATGTCGTTGTCGCTGATATCCTCCTGCCAGGCGCTGAGCCCCAGCGCGCCATCGTTGACCTGATACGGTGCGATGGAGATTGAGTCCACGGCGGCCGGCGTGCCCTCGGCGATGATCCGGGTGGTGTCGCCTTCGTTGGCCCAGACCGGATTGTTCAACATGCTGGCGACGGTGAAGCGACCGATCGTGCTGCCGGTCAGTCCCAAGGCCGCGCGCGGAATCTTGACCTCGACGGCGTTGTATTCCGTGCTGATGGCGGCCTCGCAGCCCTCGGGCGTGTACCACGCTTCGCCGCCATCCGCGAACATCTCGACTTTCGCCCCGTCGGGGGACTGGTGGACCATGATGTTGTATTCGGGGAAGTGCGGGGCGGCGCCCTCGCCATAGTAGTCGCTGCCCAGGAACAGATTGGCGAACTGGCCCAGCCAATTCATCCCCTCGCTGGCGGCCGAACGCCGCGTATCCACGCCGATGGCGATGTGCGGGTGAATCACGTCGGTAACGTCCGCCAGCTTCACCAGGAAATAGACGTCGTCCGTGTCGGCAAACACCCGGAACTCGCGGATGTCGGCATTGGCATGTTCGGGCTGGTCGGTCCGCTGCTCGCCGGCCTTGTCGCGCCAGATGAACTCGCCGTTGGCGGTCAGGGTGCCGGAATTGATGACGGTGCCGGGGGATCCAAACCACTCGTTGGGATTGCCGTCGACCGTGATTTCCTGGTCGCCCTCGTCGGTCGCGGCGCTGGCGTCCACGGTTCCGGTGGAGTAATAGCTCCAGTTTTCGGAGTAGAAGCGGTAGTAGTAGGTCTGGTTCGGGGCCAGCCCGCTGTCGGTGAATCCCGTCAAGCCGCCGCGATAGACCACGGTGGCGTCGTCGACCGATTCGTTGGCATGGTAGGTCGTGCCCTGGGCCGGGCTGGGCCAGTTGTCGTTGCTGGTGCGCCGCAGCACGAGCACGTCGTGCCCCTGTGCATTCTGCGACCACGACAGGGCGATCTGGTTCTGCCCTCCGGTGGCGGAGGGGTTGCCGGGCGGATTCAGGGCGCTGACCGTGATGGAACCCTTGGCCGCGGCCGTGGATTCATTGCCGCAGCCGGACGAACTGACCGTGAAATAGTAGTCGTGGGTTCCGGACTTGCCCATCTGGGTGTAATTGGTCCAGATGGAGTTCTGGCCCTCGTGCTTCCACCAGTGCATCCCATGATCCGAATAGGTGCTGTCCGACCAGTCCATCGTCAGCTTGGCGGATTGTCCGGGGCCGATCGGGAAGGTCTCGACCTGGAACGCCACGCTGTCGCCCAGCCACACCGCGCCGGCGGGATCGCGCTCGTCGTCGCCGATCCACGTGGGGCAGACGCCGGGCAGCAGATCGCCCCACGACGTGCCGACGCGGATTTCGTCGAACCAGCAGTCGCCGACCGAGCCGGAATCCACACCTGCGCCGCCGCCGAGGCGGATGCCGTTGACCTGGCCCAGGGAAAGGCCGCCTTGAGAAACATCCCACGAAGACGGCTCGGTCTCCGGAAATTCATCGGCCGGTCCATAGCGCTTGCCGTAGAGGGTGCCGTTGGCGATGTCATACTTGCCCACGACCAGATAATATTTATCGGCACCGTCCTGCTGTCCGCGGAGATCCTGGCTGGAGAAATAGCTGCTGGCGCCATCGCCGATGGCGAAGGTATGCCAGTTGGCCCCGTAGCCCTTGCCGAAGAAGGCGCGCTCGGTACCGCCATCCATCAGGCTCAGGCCGGCCCACTTGTTGGCCCCCTCCCAGTTGTAGGCCATCTTGAAGGCCACGAAGACCGAGCCGGAGTTGATGGCGCTGAAGCTGCGGCTGGCCTTGCCCTCACTGTTGTCGCCGGGGTTGGTCAGCTTGACGCGGTTGGCGGCCCGGTCGGGATAACCATCGAAGTTGGCGAACGCCGGGCTGCTGTTGGCGTCGATGTTCCACGAGCCGGAGGCCACGCTCCACGCCCCGCTCCAGTCCTGGCCCGTATTGCCACCGGCCAGCGAGATCGTGTTGGTGTAGGCAAACTGCTCGATGATGCCATTGCCGTAGATGTCCGTGGTCACGCTGCGCGCCAAGCCGTCCGAGTAGAAGTTGGCGCCGTTCACGGAGTAGAAGGCGTAGCGATTGTCGGAGCCCGCCGCCACGATGTGCTCCAACGATGTCCCCGAACCGTTGTAAATGACCTTGCCGCTTCCGCAGTCCGCGCCCACGCTGTAGCCCGTGCCGTCCGACGGCGCCGTCGATGCGCTGCCCACGCGATGCACGATCATCACGTTGTTGCCCGCCCCGTTCTTGGTCCAGGCCAGCCGGACCATCTGCGGCCCGTCGGCGGTGGCGGATGCGCTGCCGGGTTCGTCGGGCGAATCCGGCAGCACGTAGGCGAACGTGGCGGAAAACGGACCGCTTTCGTTGATGCCGGGCGTGCCGGTGCCTTGGACCGTGAACCGGATCTTGACGTTGTAGGTGCCGTAATCCAGCGAGTGGACGTCGAAAATATCAATTTCGGTGCCGAAATTCGCCCAGGTCTGCTCGGTATTGTCGGGCGGATTGTCGTCGCTGGTATGGCTCACGGACCGCTCGGTCCAGGATCCCGGCTCGGAATCGGTCGTCTTCCAGACCTTGTATTCAAACTTCGTGCCGGTGACGTTGCCGCCGGCGGTCTTCCAGGTCTTGACGTTCGCACCCTTGATGAACAGCCCGTCAATCTCGCCGAGGTTGCGCGAATTGAATTCGCCTCCCTTTTCGGTTCGGTCGGCGCCCAGCCCGGTGTGCCAGTAGGTCAACGTCGGCAGGTTCACGCCGGCATCGTCGCGAATGCCGTAATTGGGCACGGCCACGGTCAATTCGCCGCGGCCGGACTCCGAATACGCCCCGCCGCAATCGTTCCAGACCACCACGTCGTAGAAGCCCGCATCGCCGCCCTCCAGGTCGGTGAGGCTCAAGGTCGCCGTGTCGGCCCCGGAGATGCGTCCGCCGTTGGACAGCGGGCCCTGGCCGCGGTTGCCCTCCCAGGACGAATAGGCCGCCGCAGTATCTTCATAGAGGTGCGTCGCGTTGGGCGGGCCCACCCGCAGGCTGTTGAAGAACAGATCGCCGCCGCTGCCGGCCTCGTAATTCCACATCCGCACCCGGCTGATCGAACCGCTGTTGATGAACGTGCCGGACAGGGATGTCGTGGAGCCGCCCTTGACCTTCACCGACATCGAAAAGGTCGTGGAAGAGGTCACTTCCACCGTGATTTCCAGCCCGGCGCTGGTCCAGCCGATGCCGGTATCGTGGTTGCCCCCGCTGCGGTTGAGGGTGTAGTTGCTGTCGCCGCCCCCGAAGAAGAACTCCAGCATGTTCTGTCCGCTGCTGTTTTGCAGGCCGAGGCCCACCGACTTGCCACTGGCGATCCCGTTGTTGTCCATCTCGATATAGAACACGTCGCCGACGGACATCGCCCCGAAGTCGCGGCGCATTTCGGTGGTGCCCGCTTCCGCCCACATGCCCCAGGCCTTGCTGCTGGTATCGATGCTCGATTGGTTGTTGCCGATGAAGGTGCCGCCGTTGCCGCCGGTCGAGCCGGACCACGTCCCGCCGCTCCAGCCCGCGCCGCGCTTGCGCCAGGCGTAGTTCGGATTGCTGTTGTTGGCCACGGCGGTCATGTTGACGCTGCCGCCCTGCCCGCGTTCATAGAGGGCGTCGGGCTGGGTGACGATCGTCGCGCAGGAGAGCGTGAGCTGACTGCCCGTGGCCGGACTGGTCTGGCGATAATTGATGCCTTGATCCACGCCGCTGTTGGCCACGGTGCCCTTGTAGGCGAACACTTCCACATAATAGGTCTTGTTGGGGTCCAGATTCGTGACGTCCACGTGGGTGCCGCTGCCGCGATAAACCACGAAGCTGCTGCCGCGGGCGGCTCCCGGCGTGCCATACGCCGCATTGGCCGTGTGCAGCGTGCCGTCCACTGGATCATCCACCGTCGAGTTGGCCTCACGCATGACGACGATGGCCCCGTCGCTGTTGGCCCCGGCGGTCCAGGAGACGCGCATCGCGTCGGTGCCGACCTGCGAGAAGGTCACGCTGCTAGCCTGGCCCGGCTCGGTGTAGAAGCTGCCCTCGGCCGAATATCCCCGCCCCACGTCGTTGTCCGCATAGCCGCGGTAGAAGATCCGCGTACCCTGCGGGAGGCCGGAGCGGGCATGGCTGAACGCACTGATGCCGGTGCCGCCTTCGGCCAGAACGTTGCCGGTCGGAGCGGCGGCCTCGCCCCAGACCGTCCCGCGCGCGGAGATGCTGCTGCCACCGTTGCCGGTCACGGTCGCGCCCAGCGTGGCCGTGGTCTGCCCGATCGAGGCCGCCGTCGGGGAAGACAGCGCCGGCACGTCCCACGTCGTGGCGCTGCCCGCCGAACTGAAGGCCGTTTCCACCAGCGCGCTGTTGCGCGCCTTGACGTAAACCGAGTAGCTGGTGCCGGCATCGAGCCCCGTGACGACGATGTCGTCCCACGTCGCGGCGGTTTGCCAAACGGCGCTCGCCCCCAGCGTGCCATTCGCCTGAACGAAAAGGGTGGGTCCCACCCGTATCGCAAATTCCGTATGGGCCGGATTGCCATTGACGTTCAATACCACGTCCAGCGATCCCGCCGCCTCGGCCGTCACCGTCGGCGCCGTGGGCACATTCGCCCACGTCACCGCCGTTGCCGTGGCCGAATTCGGAGTGGTGCAAAAGGCGTTCACGCCGCGCACGCGATAATAATACGTCGCGTTCGGATCCAGGCCGGACACCGGCTCGCTCGTGCCGGAGACGGTCTTGTCGCTGAAACCGGCCAGGAACCGGGAGCTGTCTCCGCCCACCTTCCTCACGGAGAAGCCGTCCAGGAAAGCCGTGGCGCCGTTGTAGACGCGGACTTCGAAGTTGAGGGATGTGGCGCCCGCGGCCGGCGTGTTCACCAGCACGATTTGCGTCCACTCTGACTCTTTGGCGTTATAGGAGCCGGGCGTCAAACTATCGCCGGAGCCACCGCCGTTGTCCCAACTCGACCAGATGCGAATGCCGTTGCCGGTATCCACGACAAAGCGATACCAGTAGCTGATTTCATACGCGGTTGAACCATCCGCGACCGGGATGGAGACCGTCTGGCTGACCGAGCGCGTGGCCGTCACGGCGCTGGCTTTCACGCTGTGCGTGCCGGAATAGGCGTCCTCGTCGGACACGCTCAGCTGCGTCTGCAGCGACCAGCCGGTCGCATCGCCCGATGCAAAATCGGCGTTGGCGACCCGATTGTCGAAGGACGGGTTCTCGCTGACGTCCAGCCGGTACCCCGTCGCGCCGGTCAGCGCCGACCAGTTGGCGGTAAAGCCGGAGGCGCTGACCGAACTGGCCGCGCCGATCGTCGGGCCGGCTTGGAAACAATCGGCGGCGAAGGTCTCGCTGCTGCCGTAGGCCGTATCGACGGCGTTGATCGCATAGGCCCGGTAGTGGATCGTCTGGCCGGGCGTCAGGCCTGTCAGCGTCACGGTGTAGGAACCCGTTCCGCCGCTGGCGTGGGCCACCTTGTTGTTGCTGGTGGTCGGATTGGCCGAGGTGCCCCAGACGATGCCGCGTTCCGAGACCGTGGCACCGCCCGTGGCGGTCACTTCGCCGCCCGCGGTCGCCTGGGTGGGATCAGATGGCGTTGACGGATCCGCCGGCGTCGCGGTGGTCACCGTCGGCGTGGTCCACGTCGTCGCGCTGTCCGCGCCCGGCGTGCCGTCGGTCTTGTAGTTGTAGGTCTGGTTGGCCGGCGTGCCGTTGTAGGCATACGGATAGATCTTGTAGTGGTAGGCCGTACCCGCACTCATCGAGCCGTGGCTGTCGGTGGTCGACCCCGCCCCGCCGGACGTGCCGACGTAGACCACCGTGCCGTCGCCGATGGTGTTGCCCACCGAATAGGCCGCCGCCCCATCCACCGGGATGGCCGTGGTGGGTGCCGATCCCGCCTTGCGGACAATGACATACCCGCCCGCGCCCGTCGCCGCCGTCCAGGACAGATCGATGCTGGAGGCCGATGCCGCCGTGGCCGTCAGCGTGCCGTGCGCCGAGGGCTCCGTCGACAGCGAAAAGCGGCTGGCCGGGTTCCCGCTGGCGCTGCTGGTCAGATAGTTTTCCGTGCCGCCGCTGCCGTTGAATTCGTAGATTTTCACGTAATACAGCGTCTGCGGGCTCAAGCCCGTGACCGCCACGCTGCTTCCGCTGCCGGCATAGACCACCCAACCGCCGTCATCCAACTCGTCGCCCCCGCCCAAGGAAGTGTTGGCGCTGTAGGTCGTGCCATCCGCCGGGGGATCACTGAAGTCGTGGGCGTCGATCGCCACCAGCCGGTTCGCCCCGTTTCCGCTCGTCCAGTTGATCGTAAAACTGCCGGAACCCAGCGAACTGAACGTGAGGGTGTGAGCCTGCGTCGTCGGCTCCGTCGCCAGCCCGATCAGCGTCGTGGCGGATTGGGTCCCGGAATTCGGACTGGTACAGTCATCGTTCACCGCCCGCACGCGGTAGTAATACGTCGTGTCGTCGTCCAGCCCCGTCACCTGATAACTCGTCACGTTACCGACATCCAGGTCTTCGTAACCGTCGACGAAGGCCGAACTGGAGCCATTAGCCGCAACATGAATATCGTGCACATATAGAGCGGCTGAAGGAGAAGCCAAACGAAGCTGAATGCCCGAGTCCGAACTGTTGAGGTCATAGGTGTAGGTGGCGCCAGTGGTGCCGATGCCCGACCACGTGGTCAGGTCCGTCCACGATCCGCTCACATAGCGCTGCAATTTGACGGTGCGGCCCGCTCCACCCGCGACGATATTCATGGAGATCGTGCCGACCGTGTTCAGGGAGGGCAACTCAAGAATGCCATTGCTCCCCTGCATCTGCACCCGCCCCACCGAGCAAACGCCATTGGCGGACGCGCCGTTCTGTACGATGCACTGCACCATATTCACCGTGCCGGCATCAATCGTCTGCGCGTAGGTCCCGTATGAACCGCGATTGGTCCAATCCTGAATATTCTCGTCGATATGATCGCCCGGCGCCCCGCCGCTGAAAGTGGCACTCGTGCTCACGTCCAGCCGGTAGCCCGTGGCGCCGGAGACGGCGGACCAGTTCGCGGTGAAGCGGTCGTCGCTGATGCCGGAAGCGGCACCGACGGTCGGCCCCGTTGCCCAGCAATCCGTCGCCTGCGTCAGGGTGCCGGAGTTTCCGCTGGTGCCGGTGGCGTTCACGGCGCGGACGCGGACGTAATACGTGCGGCCGGGCGTGAGCCCCGAGATGGCCTGGCTGGTGCCGGACACGGTCAGGTTGTTGTAGCTGCCTAGAATCGAGGAGAATCCACTATCGGTCGCCACGTCGAGACGGTAGCTGGCCGCACCGGTAACACCCGACCAGTTCGCGGTGAAGCCGGTCTCGCCCACGCTGGACGACGTCGGCGTGGACGGCGCGGCGGGTTTGGTGAGAATGCTGCCCTGATTGCCCGAATAGACGGTGCCGGCGGCATTCACGGCGAAACTGCGGAAATACACCGTGCTGCCGGAAGGCAAACCCGTCACATCGCGGGTGAACGAACCCGTCCCAAACGTGCCCGTCTGGGAGTCCTTCGTCCCCTGGCCAGGCGGAGTGAAGTTGTTGACGGTGCTCCAGTAGATGCCGCGTTCCGTAATGCTGGCCCCGCCCGTCGCCGTTGCATTCCCACCCAGCGTCGCCGTCGTCGTCTCAACGCTCGCACTGGTCGGCGTCGCCGCCAGAGTGGGCGTCGTGCGCGGCGTCCCCGTGGAACTGCCGGACTGCGTGCCGTCTCCCACCGCATTCACAGCCCGAATCCGCACCGTGTACTCCGTCCCGTTGTTCAGCCCGGTAATGACGATCGGACTGCCCGTTGCGGCCGGCGAACGCGTCGTCCAGGTGGATCCGTTGTTCGTTGAATACTTGTAGTTCGAGATGGCGGACCCGCCATCCGAAGCCGGCGCGGTAAACGCCACGCTCAACTGGCCGTTCCCCGGCGTGATCCCCGTGATCGTCGGCGCACTGGGCGCCGACCACGTGGTGGCATTGGCATTGACCCCGGAGGAGTAGTACGAATTATTCTCGGCAAAGAAGTAATAATAGTACGTTGTGCCGTTTGAGAGGCCAGTATCGCTCGTGCTGGTGCCCGACCCGTTGTAGATACACCGATAGGAAATGCCGCCCAGCGTATAGTTGTTGCCGGCACTGTAGGCGGTCCCGCCCGCAGGTGTTGGGGCCGTGCTGCTCGTCGATCGGAAAATCACCGTGTTCTTCGCGGTCCCCGACGTCCCCCGCGTCCAGCCCAGGTTGATCTGTGTCCCGCTCGCCGTGGTGGCCGATTGGCTTGAGGGGTTGTTCAGGGCATTGACGGTGAAATAGCTCGCGGCCGACAGGGTCGTCCGGTTCTCCGCCCAGTCACCGGAGGCATATTCGGTGTATCCCCCAGACGTCCAAACGAAGCGGCCGGAGTAATACCAATTGCCGGTGGACGTGAATCGATGCTCGTTGGCCTTGCTCTTCCAGTAACGGTCACCACCAGACTGGTGCGACCACTCGGCGGCGCGCCACGTCCAGCCGCTTCCCCCCGTTGTTGTGCCCACCCCATAACTCACGGTCATAGGGCTGGTGTCTTGATTGACCGCAAAGTTGAACACATAGGCCAGGTCATCCCCCAGATAGTAGCTGGCAACCGGCGCACCCCGGTTTCCGAGAACCGTCCACCACGCCTGCGCGCTCCCCGCCCCCATTGCCCAAACCACCGCCGCCGCGACCAAAGGGGTCAGCCCGTGAATTGTAGCATTTTGAATGAAGAGGGGTCAGCCCGTGAATTGTAGCATTTTGCGGGCCCCAGCCAGCTGACGCCGCCCGGTTGACGCCCGGGCCTACAGAGGCAGCCCCGCGCCCAGCGGGCGCAGCTACAGGGAGCCAAGTCTTCTCCGGCTCACCGCGCCGGGCTACAGGTGCGGAGGCGCGGCCAAATTGCGCCCCGTGCCGATGGTTTGGGATGATGTCCGCCATCCGCATGTCTATTCCTCGTCGGTGATCAGTTTTAGGCGGAAGAAGCCGGCGGGTCTGTATTCCACGTCGATCCACGTGTCGACTTGATCCTCGCCTTCGCCGGCGACAATGACCACGCCTACGTTTTTAAAGATCTGCTCCTCCAGCAGGGAGTCGGCATGCTGGACCTGGTAGCGGCGGCCCGGGGCGGTGGACCATCGCAAGCGAATGGGATGGATCAACTCCTCGGTTTGTCCAAGAACACCGGGCACCGCCGAGGGTGCCACCGGACGGATGTCTCGAATCGCCAAGAAGGAGGTCCGATCCAGCGGATCGGTCCCGGCAAGCCACTCTTCGTAATCGCTCATGCCGTCGCCATCGGTGTCGACATTTTCCGGGTCCGTGCCCAGCGAGCGTTCCCACGAGTTATGCAAGCCGTCGCCGTCGAAGTCGCGTGTGTCCAGCGGCTGGATTTCGCCGAACGAAACCACCAGCGATGTGCCGCGCGAAGGGATCTGCACGGGCTCGGAGTCCACGTAGAATGACGCGGTCTCCAGGGTGGGCGCGTTGAAGACCCGGGCGAAAATCCACGTGTCGGACGGAGGGCGTCGCGGAAAGATGATGCAGAAGATGCCGGAGTTGGGCCGGGCGGCATTCAGGCCCATCCCCCCGATGCTGTCGGCGCCGTTACCCAGATCATGAACCTGCGAGACAAGCGGATTGCGGCCTTCGTTGGCGCGACCGTAGTAGTCCGGCGGAGTGGGCCACTGGCCAAATGGAACGGTGCGGATTTCGATGCGGGGCCGTTGCGGCTCCAGGGCCGGATCGGGGGAGCCGGGCATTGGCTGTCTGTATTCGTTAAATACAGGCGCGAGATTGCCGACATAGAGCGGCTCGGTGATGCTGGCGGCCGCCAGAATGGGCCACGCCGCAAGAGAAAGGGCCAGAATGGGTACTGAGAGCCGGGGATAGAATTTGGTCTGGTGGTTCATGAGATGGTCGCCCCTAAACCGCCCCACCGAAAATCGGAGAGACAAATTGATATCTATTGATTGCCTACAACAACGTTTTTTAATCCTACCCTATGAATCAGATGAGGCAAGGGAAAAATGCCCATATTTCATTAAATTTCCGTTATAATAACGTTCGACCCATGACGCCCAAGCACCTCGGGCCTGGGTGACAGAATGACCAGAATTAGGCAGATTTTAGTCGAACATCCCGAACAAGCTAACAATCGTCACGGAAGATGCGCAGAACGCAGGACAGACCGGCTGTTATTCGCTGGTGGGAGGATTTCCCGACGTTTCGCCGCGGATCCAATCCAGATAGCCGGCAAAGCCTGTCGCGATGGGCAGCATAATAATTTCCGGGGTTTCGTAGGGATGCTCCGACCGAATGAGGGCCTCCACTTCCGGATACATTGCGCACTGGGTTTTGATCAGCGCCAACACTTCCGAATCCCGGTGCACGGCACCTTTCCAATGGTAGGCGCTTTGAATCGGCAACGTCTGCACACAGGCTGCCAGGCGACGAGCCAGCAACCCGTCCGCCATTCGTCCCGCCGTTTCGGCATCCGGAAACGTCACCAACACCACGCCAACTTCCGTACTCATGATCGGGACGGTACCACCATTCCCCTCCTTCGGGCCAGAAAAATAGGGCTGGCCCTCGCCGACCCAAACGGGTACATTTTCAGGGGGTATAACGTTTTACTTTTTGACTTGCCACGCCAAGCCGATCCCCGTAGGCTCCCCCGGCAGAGTCGATCCATCCGCCCGAAACCCCAGGAGACCGCCCATGCCTGATTTCATCACTCTGCTGATGGCTGCCGCCCTCGGCATGCTTGCTTGGGACTGCATTGAGGTTGGGAAAAACGATGCGGCCAACCTGATCAACGGAGTGTTTGGGGCCCGCCTGCTGACGCGACGAACCGCCGTCTGGCTCGCGGGCGCGGCCGTCCTGCTGGGCGCGATGTTCGCCTCGCCGGTCATGGAAACCGCGCGCCGGGGAATCTTCGAACCCGGCCAACTCCAGATCCACCAGGCCATGGTCGTCTATGTGTCGGCGTACATCGTGGACACGGCCCTTCTGCATGCCTATTCGGCCTATGGCATGCCCGTCAGCACGACCGCTTCCCTCGTTTTTGAACTGGTCGGCGCCGCGCTCGGCGTTGCGCTCTCCCTGGGCATTGTTCATTGGGACAAGGTGGCGTCCGTCCTGAACGCCATCGGCGTCTCCATTCTCCTGAGCGGGCTGGCCGGATTCTTTGTTCAACGCATCTTCCGCGCCGCCATTCAGGATGAACACTCCGACCACATGCGCGTTCTCCTTCACGGTCCCTGGATCGCCGGCCTCATGCTCACCTGGTTGGCCTGGTTCATGATCCTCAAGGGCATGCGAGTGGTTCCGTGGGTCGGGACCTTCCGCGAACAATTCGTCGATCGGCTTGGCATGGGCCCGTTCCTTCTGATCGCCTGGGGCGCCATGACCCTGCTTGTTCACGTGTTGATGACCCTTTTTCAAGAGCGTCTCACCCGGCGACTGTTCGGAATCCTGGCGGTTCTGGGCATGCTGTGCCTGGCCTTTGCATTCGGACAAAACGACCTGGCCAACGGCGCCTCGCCCGGGCTCTCGGCCTTCTGGCTGTGGAAGCATGCCGATGTCAGCACGGCCGTCGCCACCCGCATGCCCATTCCCATCTGGCTGCTGACCGCCTGCGGCCTTCTGATGGTCCTGGGCATGACCACCAAGAGCGCCCAGCGTGTCACCCGCGCCGCCGTCAATACGGGCAGCCAGTTCGACCACATCGCGCTTTATGCCCCCGGTTGGTGCCGGTCGCTCGCGCGCTTCCTCCTGCGCCTGCGGCCCGACGGCCCCGAACTCGCCCCGCCGGCGCACGTCGACGACAAGGGCAAGCGCGTCCACTTCGACCCCCTGCGGGCGGCCGTCATCATGTCGGTCAGCGCCAGCGTCATCGCATTCGCCTCCAGCAGCGGATTCCCCGTCTCCACCACCTACGTCACCTTTGCCGCCGTGGTCGCCACCGGCATGGGCGACCGCACCATGGCGCGCGGCGACGCCGATCTCAAAATCGGCCGTGCCATCTGGGTAGTCTTCAGTTGGTTCATTGGTGGTTTCGTGGCCCTGATCGCCGCCGCCGCCGTCGCCTGGGTACTCCTCAAGGCCGGGACCATCGGCCTCATCGCTGGATTGGCCGGCAATCTCCTTCTGCGCGCCTTTGTTCGCAAACGCTCCGATCGCCACGAGCAGCACTACCACCCCAAGACCACGCAGGAAATGGCGCTTGAGGCCTTGGACTAATTGCCCCCTTCCCTGGATCCCCAGTCAGGCCCCAATGGATGCCCCAATTGATATCGCATTGAAACCACGACGCGGCCATAATGGGCCCTGTTCAAAGAACTGGACAAGAAGAGAAGGACTGTAAATGGCGGGTCGGCTCAACGGATGGATCCGCGGCGCCTTCTGGGGCGCCGTCGCCCTTACCGTGGTCTGGGCGCTGCATCCCCGCCCCTCCGTCCAGCTCGACGACGGCGCCACCGTGATCCGCCTGATGGCCCCCGAGGGGCCCGTCGGCGATGCCATGGAGGATGCCCTGCGGGAGTTTGAATACCTCTGCCGCGAGCGCCACGAATCCACCGGGGGCGAATATCCCGTCTATCGCGTCGTTGCCGGCCAGCACGCCTCCCGCAACCAGGTCGAGGACCCCACCCGGTTCCTCCTCAGCCTCGTCGGCGGCGAACCGCCCGACGTCATTCTTTTCGACCGCTTCGCCATCAGCGAATGGGCCGCCAAGGGCGCGTTCACCCCCCTCGATGACCGCGTCGTCGCCGACCTCGCCGCCTGGGATGCCTGGCAGTCGTCGGAAAACCCGGCCGCATCCCTTCCACCCTGGCCCGGCGCCCTAGAAGAACCCCCGCGCGCCGCCGGAGCCGCCGCCCTTCCTGCCGTGCATCCTGTCCGGCAAGAGGACTTCTATCCGGCCTGCTGGGACGAGGCGGTGTTCAGCGATCCGCACACCGGCTCGCGCACGCTCTACGGCATCCCCTTCAACGCCGACGACCGCGCGCTTCTCTATAACAAGGACATCCTCGTCCGCCACGGCTACACCAACGAGCTCGGCGAAGCCCGCCCCCCGCGCACCTGGGAAGAACTCGAAGAAATGGCCGTCGCCATGACCGAGCGCGACGCGCGCGGGACCATCCAGACCATCGGCTTCATCCCCAACTTCGGCAACTCCTGGCTTTACCTCTACGGCTGGCAGGCCGGCGGCGAATTCATGTCCCCCGACGGCCGCACGTGCACGCTCAACTCCCCCGAAATCGTCCGCGCCCTCGAGTTCATGACCCGCATCTACGACCGCCTCGGCGGCGTCAAGGACGTCTACGCCTTCCAAAGCACCTTCCAGGGCGACGCCCTCGACCCCTTCGTCCTCGGCAAGGTCGCCATGAAGATCGATGGCGTCTGGATCATGGAGTCGCTGGCCCGCTTCGGCCTCGACCTCGACTTCGCCCTCGCCGCCCCGCCCATGCCCGCCGCCGAACTCGCCAAGGGCCGCGCCCCCATCAGCTGGGTCGGCGGCTGGGCCTATGCCATCCCGTCCACCGCCAAGGAAAAGGACGGTGCCTGGGAGCTGATGCGATTTCTCGTCAGTCGCCGCGCCATCCAGATTGTCGCCGCCTCGTCGGAGCATTCGGCGGCCGCGCAGGGCCAGCTCTACATGCCGCGCCAAAACCCCAACCGCGAGCACAACGAGTGGCTCCACCAGACCCGCATCGAGGACAACCCCGACCTGCCGAAGAAATTCAAGGACGCCATGCGCGTCTTCAACGACCTGCTCGAAACCTCCCGCTACCGCCCCGTCACCCCCGTCGGCCAGAAGCTGTGGAATGCCCAGATTTGGGCGATGGAAGACGCTATCTTCGGCAAGAAATCCGCCCAGGATGCCCTCGACTACTATACCGCCATCGTCCAGCGCGACCTCGATGCCGCCCTGAACCCGCCCCCCGGCAAACCCATCCGAAGCTGGGGTTGGTTTTTCGCCCTCTACGCCGCCCTGCTGGCCGGCGTCGGATGGATCGTCGTCCGCAACGACATCCGCGGGACCGCGCCAAAGGCCCGCACCCGCATCTTGAATATTCTGTCCGGCGAGAAAACCGAACCCGCCATCTTCGAGGGCAGCAAGGGCTCGTACTTCCGCGCCCAGTGGAAAGACGGCGTTGTCTGCGCCCTGCCATGGCTGCTCGGATTCATCTTCTTCACCGGCGGCCCCCTCCTCTTCTCCATCGTCATCAGCTTCTCGCGTTTCGACATCCTCTCCGATGCCGTCTTCATCGGCCTCGACAACTACCGCTTCATGCTCACCCAGGACGAGCTGTTCTGGAAATCGCTTGGCAACACGCTTTTCATGGTCATCGGCGTGCCGCTGGGAATGGCCGTCGGCCTCGGCATGGCCATCCTGCTCACCCGCAAGGTCCGCGGCGTCGCCCTCTGGCGCACGTTCTTCTATCTCCCCAGCATCGTCCCCGTCGTCGCTTCCTCCATCCTCTGGATCTGGATCTTCAACCCCCAAAGCGGTCTCATCAACCAGCTCCTCGCCTCCATGGGCCTCGCCGGCCCCCTCTGGCTCCAGGACGAAGCCACCAGCAAGTGGGCGCTCATCCTGATGGGCCTCTGGACCGCCGGCGGCGGCATGATCATCTGGATCGCCGGCATCAAGGGCATCAGCGCCTCCTACTACGAGGCTGCCTCCATCGACGGCGCCAGCCCCTGGCAGCAGTTCGTCCACATCACCCTGCCCATGCTCACCCCCTACATTTTCTTCAACCTCGTCATGGGCCTCATCGGCACCTTCCAGGTCTTCACCCAGGCCTTCATCATGACCTCCGGCGGCCCCGTCAACTCCACCCTCTTCTACGTCTACCACCTGTTCAACAACGCCTTCCGCTACCTCAACATGGGCCAGGCCTGCGCCATGGCCTGGTTCCTCTTCCTCATCGTCCTCGCCCTCACCGCCCTCCAGCTCAAGCTCTCCGCCCGCTGGGTCCACTACGAGGAGGAAAACTGATGCGCCCACCACAGATGAACAAAGAGGAGCCTTGATGAATGAAGAACAGGCAAAGGTTCTGTGCGGCCGGATCCGGCAGATCGCATACGACATTCACGTCTATCATGGACACGGACATTTGGAAAAGGTCTATGAAAACGCCTTGGTGCATCGCCTGAGAAAAGCAGGCATCCAGGCTGAGCAGCAAAGTCCAATCCAGGTGTTCGACGAAGACGGAACGCTGATTGGCGACTTTTACGCAGATGTACTGGTCGAGGGCGAAATCATCGTGGAGTTGAAAGCGGCCAAGACAATGGTCCCGGAGCACGAAGCGCAGATTCTGGGCTATCTGAATTCGTCCAGAAAAGAGCATGGCCTGTTGATCAACTTCGGAGCGTTTCGGTTCCAAGTTCGCAAGTATGCCAAGAAACCCAAGACAAGAGAATAGCCGCAAGGAACGCATAGAGCGCATAGATTGGGCTGAGATCCTTTGCGTTCTCTGCGTTCTCTGCGGCCAATGGATTGAGACTCCCTGTTCGTAAATATGCCAAGAAACCCAAGACAAGTGAATAGCCGCAAAGAGCGCATCAAAACAGATTGGGAATCCCAAGATTTCTACATTTTATCCGTGTCTATCTGTGTCCATCCGTGGTTCAAGTTCTCCCTTAGTTCTCGATGAATCGCCTCCGCTCCATCCTGCGCTCCGGTTTGCTCTACGGCCTCCTCCTCGCCGGCACCGCCCTTTTCGCCCTGCCGTTCTTCTGGATGATCGGCAGCAGCTTCAAGGTCGACCGCGAAATGTTCGGCCGGAAACTCACCCTCTGGCCGCAGCGCCCCGTCCCCGCCACCGCCTCGCCCTGGCTCGATCCCTCCGCCCATCCCGACCCTGAAACCGATCTCTCCCGCCGCGCCCTCCCCGAAATCGCCGCCGCCCTGCGCACCCTCGACCTCGACTTGCCGCCCACCGTCGCCGACCACGACCAAGCCGTCTCCATCCTCGCCCCCGCCGTCTTCGCCCGCCTCCGCGACACCCTTCCGCGCGCCGCCTGGGAATTGCCCGATCCGGATTTCGGCCAGCGCCTCCGCGCCGAAACCACCCCGGCCCTCGCCGCCGAAACCGCCCGGCGCCTCCTCCGCCGACTCGTCTTCGGCCCCGTCCGCGTCCGCAGCATCGACCTCCAGGAGGCCGATCTCACGCAAGACTTGGGCATCCCCGAATTCTGGACCCTTTCACCCGGCCCCGCCCGCTGGCTCCTGCACGCCGACACCGCCGCCACCCACGCCGATCTGGCTTACGAGTTCGCCGGAAAACCCACCAACACCATCGTCCTCTCCGCCACTCTCGACTTGCCCTTCCCCGAAGACCGCCTGTCCCGCATCCAGGTCTCGCTCACCCCCGACGACTCCTGGCATGCCCTCGACTTCCAGCTCGAATACGGCGGCAAGCGCTACCGCGCCCTCCAGCCCGAAATCCTCGGACAGTTCAACCCCAAGGTCGTCACGCTCCAGGAATTCGGCCCCATGGACGCCCCCGACTCCAACCGCATCAAGCTCTGGATTCCCTACCGCGAGACCGACGCCGGCCCGCAATACGAATCCCGCCCCGGCAAGGTCCGCCTTGTCGCCACGCTGCGCCAAAGCAGCCAGGCCCGCGCCTGGGCGTTCAAGTGCACCCGCAACTACCGCACCGCCCTGCGCTACATCCCCTTCTGGCGCTACGCCGCCACCAGCGCTTTTCTCGTCGTCATGAACATCGTCGGCAACCTCTTCGCCTGCTCCCTCGTCGCCTACGCCTTCGCCCGCCTCCACTGGCCCGGCCGCAACTTCGCCTTCGCCCTCATGCTCGCCACCATGATGATCCCCCCCCAGGTCACCATGATCCCCTACTTCCTCATCATCCGCTGGCTCGGCTGGTACAACACCCTCAGCCCCCTCTGGGTCATCAGTTTCTTCGGCAACGCCTTCAACATCTTCCTCCTCCGCCAGTTCATGAAGGGCATCCCCCGCGACATGGAGGACGCCGCCCGCATCGACGGCTGCAACTTCCTGCAAATCTACTGGTACGTCATCCTCCCCCTCATCAAGCCCACCCTCGCCTGCATCGCCATCTTCACCTTCATGGCCGTCTGGAACGACTTCATGGGGCCGCTGATCTTCCTGGCCGACCAGCAACTCTACCCCCTCTCCCTCGGCCTCTACGCCCTCAACGTCCAGCAAGGCGGCGATTTCGGCATGATGATGGCCGGCTCCCTCCTCATGACCCTCCCCGTCATTCTCCTCTTCTTCTTCGCCCAAAAATATTTCATCCAGGGCATCACCCTCACCGGCTCGAAAGGATAGCGCCGAGCTGTCCGCGTCCCGCTACGTCTTCCATGGCAGCAGCGACTTGACGGTGCGGCGCAGTTGCCGCCGCCAGGGCGTGGAGTAGATGTAGTTCACCATCACGCCGCACGACTCCGCCAATCCGCGCGGCGTGGGATTCGCCCCAAAGTTGACATTCGACCGGCTGACCATGGCCCCGTTGCCCAAATGAAAGTTGGCCACCGGATTCAGCGGATTGCCCCGCTTGCTTTTTTCTTTGGCGACATTCTGATAGACCAGATCCGTCAATGGTTTTTCCAGATGCCGGACGTAGAGCGGATCGTCAAACCACTCCGGTCCCGACAGCACCTTCAGCAGGACCGCGCAGAGGTCCTCGGCCGGTTCGCCGGTCTGCTTGGCATAATGCTTCAGCAGCGCGTCGCGCGCCTTGTCGGAGAACAGGCCCTCCACCATCGACTTCTTCATCCGGTAGCGGCTATCGTCGCCGGACAGGATCCGCTTCAAATAGCGATCCCAGAATCCGGGCACCGGGCTGAGGGTGGCAAAGGTTTCGATCTGGGGATGCGTGTTGCGAATCAGGTCCACCACCTGGAAGATCAGCAGCTTGCCGAACCCCAGGCCCCCCAGCCCGTTCTGGGCGTTGTTGATGGAATAAAAGACGGCGGTGTCGAGTTCGGACAGGGGGCGCTTTTCCGGTTTCGCGCCAATGATGTCATCCATGGAGCGCGACATGCCTTTCATCAGCGCCACTTCGATGAAGATCACGATTTCCTTCGGCATGGACAGATGAGACAGCGCAAAGCAGAGGCGATCCTCGCCCAGCCGGTCGGCCATTTCGTCGACGTTGGCCATGGGATGCACCAGGTCGTGCTCTTTTAAGAACAGAATGTGGCGGAAAGACGAATCGCGGGTGATCTGTTGCATAAACAGGAAACCCTGCTGGAACCAGATGTTGAAGAGGTTGGCGATGTCCTGATCCAGCAGCCGCAGATCCTCCGTTCCGTGCCGCTGGGCGGTCAGCACGTCGCTGCGCAGCTCGAGCAGGAATTGGATTCCGCCGCGCAAGTTGGCGAACTGATGAAACGCCTTCACCCGCGGCGACGCCAGCGCCTGGCGCAACCCGGCCAACCGCTCGCCCCATGCCAGTGCATCGGACTCATCGCTCTCCATCAGGGCTTGCAGCCTGGGTTGGAGTTCCGCTTTGCGCACCTCGATTCCGTGCAGGATCGCGCTGAAAAAGGCCGCCCGGTCGGCAGACGAACACTGCAGATAGCGCCGGCGAAACTCCTCCAGCCAGTCCTCCGCGGGTTGCTCCGCGGCCGCAATCCTGGCAAACAACTCAACCATTCGCCCCGCCTCTTTCGTGACGCCATCACCGACCTCGACCCGCTGAGCCTCTTGTTTCATGCACGCCTCTCCATCGGTGTTCCGAACACCCGCTGCATCTGTATCCGTTTTCCACAGCGTGGAAAAGTTTTTTCCACGCCGTGGAAAAAATCGACCCGGTTTTTCCACGCCATGGAAACACTCAGCCCGAGTTTTCCACGGCATGGAAAATCCCGCTGAAGCGGGACCGGCGGTTTTCCACGCTGTGGAAAACCCGTCACAGGTTCTCCATCAGCAGGAGGACAGGGGACAGGAGACAGACCTCAGAGGGCAGAGGCCAGAGGCCAGAGGCCAGAGGATTGGATATTGGATATTGAGATTTCATCCGTGTTCCTCGGTGTCCATCCCCTTCGCAGGTGTATGATGGTTGGTCGTTGGTCATGAATACGTATTATTGAGATTGCCGTCGGGCCAGAAGTCCAATGTCATTCTTTGTGCTCTCTGCGTTCTTTGTGGTGAATACTGGCTCCTTCGAGCTCAAGTCAGAGATCAACCCGACGGGGGGGCGACGGGTCTCCAGAAGACGGTCAGCCGATCATGGATTGGGTTGTAGCCGTCCGTGGTGAGGACAGCGAACCGGGAGGGGACCCGGATGACCCCACGGATGCCTTCGGCGGCCCACGGATGGGGAAAGATCCTCCTTCGCTGAAGCTTCGGCGGACAAGGAGGTCAGCAGACAGAGGACAGGAGTCAGATATTGAGATTTCATCCGTGTTCCTCGGTGTCCATCCCCCCCTCAATTCGGCTTGAATTCGCCGCGGCCGCCCCGTCTAATGCAACACCGAAACCGCCGGACGGGTGGCGAAATTGGCAGACGCGCCAGCCTTAGGAGCTGGTTCCGCAAGGAATAGGGGTTCGAGTCCCCTCCCGTCCATTGAGCTTCTATTCCGGCGCACGGCGGAACACCACCGCATTCGTGCCGGCAGGAATGGACAGTTCTTCGTGGCGCCGGACGTAATCCATCACCAGGTCGCGGGTGGTCGCCGGGATCGACTCCAGCCGGGCCTCGGGCTGGTTGACGATCCGAACCAGTTCCGGGAAGCGTCCGCCCCCGCCCGCCAGTTGGTAGCTGTTGAACGCCACCCGGAGCCGCCGGCGCGCGTGAATCGGGCGGCCTTCGGCGTCGCGCAAGTTTCGGATGCGCTTGCCTTCGGGCGCATAGGCATGGATTTCGTAGCCCAGGCCGGTTGCGGCCGAGTAGCGATCCGTTCCCAGATAGGGGGCGCTCTCTTCCAGGATGGCCTGAATCTCGGCCCGGGTCAGCGAGGCGCATCCGATGGTGTTTTCGTACGGGACCATACGCCAGACATCGGACACGCGGATGTCGCCGGCCGGGATGGTGTGGCGCGACAGGATGCCATGGATCACGACCTCCGCGCCGGTGGACTCGGCAATGGCGGCGGATAACAACTGCTGGACGGGGCTCAGGCCTGCACCGCCAACCGAGCTGACCAGGTCCTGCGCGGTCCGCCCCAAAACCGTCCCGAGCCATTCGTCGGCCCGCTGCAGGTCGTCGGCCACCAGGGCCTGGATCTCGGCATCTTCGGGGGTGTCTTCATGCACGGGTAGGAACTCGAACCGCTTGTCGACCACCCGTCCCTTGACCGTGTCGTAGTCGAGATCGATCCGCATGACGCCGCGCGCGCCCGATCCCGCCTGGGCATAGTGGACGCGGCCGATGCGCGAGCCCGCCAGCACCCAGTGCAAGTGCCCCCCCAGGACCAGATCGAACTCGCCAAAGCGGTGGGCAATGCCTTTGATTTGGTTCGCGTCGTCGTCTTCCATCATCAGGCCCTGATGGGCCACCAGAATCAGGATGTGCGGGCGATGACGGCGGACCTTGGACAAGGTCTCTTCGAGGGCTCGGCGGGAATCGACGGCGCGGATCCCGTCGGCTTCCAGGCCGTGAAACCAATTGGCCAGATTGGGCGTGGTCAGCCCAACGATGCCAATGGTCAGGCCATCGATCTGGCGAACGATGTACGGCCGCACCCGCTGAAACGGCTCCGGAGCCGGATCGCTCACCAGAAGGTTGGCCGCCAGGGGCACGGCCTGCATCTGTTCGAGCAAGGCGGCCAACGCATCGACGCCCCAGTCGAACTCGTGATTGCCGACCGCCCATGCGTCATAGCCCAGGGCATTCATGGCGCGGGCCATGATGCCCCCGCGCGTCAGATGGCTTTCGGCCGTACCCTGGAAGACATCCCCGCCGTCCAGCAGAAGCGTGTGGGGGTTTTCCGCGCGGATCTCGCGAATCAAGGTCGCGCATTGCAGCAGGGACCCTTCGTTATGATCGGCATGGATGCCCGGCGTGCGCCGGATCGACCCATGCATATCCGTGGTGTTGAGCACCGTGAGGGTCACGACGCGCGCCGGCGCCGCCACGGCCAGCATCCAGAGAATCCAAATCGCAAGCCCCCCGCTCCAGGATGGCGGACAACGGGCTCGCGTGCCGGGAGGCATTACCCGGCGGCATCCAGCTTGTTTTCGGCCACCTGGGGCGCGGGCGCCTCTTCGATATCCAGCGCCGCGGCATGGCCGCGCACGACCTCGTCGGTGACCACCAACTGGCCCTTCTGTCGGCGGCGAGGCGCTTCGTACATCACGTCCAGCATCAGGTTCTCGAGCAGGGCGCGCAAGCCGCGTGCACCGGTGTTGCGGCGCAGGGCCTCGCGGGCCAGCTCGCGCAGCGCCGCCGGCGTGAACGTCAGCTCGATGCCTTCCATCCGCAACAGTTTCTGGTACTGGCGGATCATGGCGTTGCGCGGCTCGGTCAGGATGTGGACCAGGTCATCCTCGCGGAGGGATTCGAGCAGGGCCACCATGGGCAAACGGCCGACGAACTCGGGGATCAGGCCAAACTTGATCAGGTCTTCCGGCTCGATCGGCGGCATGACGGGATGCGGCTGCCGCTGGCGGTGGAGGACTTCGTTTTCAAACCCGATCACCCCCTTGCCCAGGCGGCGCTTGATGATGTCCTCGATGCCGACAAACGCCCCGCCGCAGATGAACAGGATGTTCTCCGTGTTGATCTGGATCATCTCCTGCTGGGGATGCTTGCGGCCGCCCTGCGGCGGCACGCTGGCCACGGTGCCTTCCAGGATCTTCAGCAGGCCCTGCTGCACCCCTTCGCCGGACACGTCGCGCGTGATGGACACATTCTCCATGCGCCGCGACACCTTGTCGATTTCATCGATATAGACAATGCCCAGCTCGGCACGGGCGATGTCGCCGTTGGCCGCGCGGATCAGCCGCAACAGCACGTTTTCAACGTCTTCGCCGACATAGCCGGCTTCCGTGATGGTCGTCGCATCGGAAATGCTGAAGGGCACATCCAGGACGCGCGCCAGCGTGCGCGCCAGCAGGGTCTTTCCGCAGCCCGTCGGACCGATCATCAGGATGTTGCTCTTGTCGATCTCGACATCGTCGCCGGCGGATGGGTCGTCGAGCCGGGACTTGACGCGCTTGTAATGGTTGTGGACCGCCACCGAGAGCACCTTCTTCACGCGGTCCTGCCCCACGACGAATTCGTCCAGCCGCGCCTTGATCTCGTGCGGCTTGGGCACCGTCAGTCGCTGCGACGGCCGTTTGCCGCCCACCCGCGCCCCCCGGCCGGAGGGCTGTTCCAGCACCGTGTTGCAAATGTCCACGCATTCGTCGCAGATGGCCAGGCCGTCGGGGCCGGAGATCAGGGTCTTGATCTGCGAGCGCGACCGGCCACAGAAGGAGCAGCGGGGTTCGCTGGAGGTGGGCTTGCGCGGCGCCATGATCTACACCTTGTCGGGAGACGCGCCCAGAACGTCGTCCACCAGTCCGTACTTGGCGGCTTCCTCGGCCGACATGAAAAAGTCGCGGTCGGTATCCTTGGCGATGGTTTTCAAGGGCTTGCCGGTGTGCTTGGCGAGAATGCCGTTGAGATAATCCTTCAGGCGACTGATTTCCTGCGACTGGATGTGGATATCGCTGGCGGTTCCCTGGGCCCCGCCCCACGGCTGGTGGATCATGATGCGGGCGCCGGGCAGCGCATGGCGCTTGCCCTTCGTGCCCGCGGCCAGCAACACCGCCCCCATGCTCGCCGCCTGCCCCACGCAGTAGGTCACCACATCGCATTTCAAGAACTGCATCGTGTCGTAGATCGCCAGTCCGGCGGTGACCGAACCGCCGGCGGAATTGACATACACGCTGACATCCTTGGTCGCATCTTCGCTCTGCAGGAAGAGCAACTGCGCCACCACCAGGTTGGCCAGGTCGTCGGTGATGTCCGAGCCGATGAAGATGATCCGCTCTTTCAGCAGGCGCGAATAAATGTCATAGGACCGCTCGCCGCGGCCGGTCTGCTCGACCACGATGGGGACCAAGTAGGATTGTTCGGGACGGGACGTGCTCATGGGACCTCCTGGCTGGGTTCGGGCGCCGGCGCCGCGGCGCCGGTCGTCTTGGCCTGCGACATGATCAATTCAAGCGTCTTCCGGGCCAGCAGGTCCTGGCGCAATCCCTCGCGGAAGTCCGGCTCCTTGACCTTGGCCCGTTGCAGGAATTCCTTGACCGACTTGGCGCCGGAGCGCAGGGCCTGCGCGGTCAGCAGCGCGGAAACCTCCGAATCGTTCACCACAATGTGTTCTTGCTTGGCGATGCTCTTGAGCAGGTAGCGCAGCTTCAGGCGGTCGCGGGCGGCCGCTTGGGCCGATTCGCTGATTTGGCCGATGTGATCCCGGATCTCCTGCTCCGGAACGCCCCGGCGGGTGTTGTCCTCGACCATCTCGTAGACGATCCGATGGGATTCGCCACGGATCTCGGACTCCGGCACATCCAGCGTGGCGCGACCCAGCAACTGCTGGATCAACTGCTGGTTGCGGCGAGAGGACTCCTGCGCATCGGCCTCGCGCTTCAGCATGCTGCGGAAACTCTCCCGGAGTTCCGCCTCGTCCTTGACGTTCAGCGACTTGAACAACTCGTCGTCCATGGGCGCGGGCTTGCGCGTGCGGATCTTCTTCACCGTGGCGGCGAAGATCCCCGTCCGGCCCCGCAACTCCTCGATCGGCGCCTTCTCGTCGAAGGCCACGGGAATCTCCTTGGAATCGCCCACCTTCAGGCCCACCAGTTGCGGCCCGAAGGCCGGCAGAAAGGAATACTCCTCGTTGGCGATCACCCAGAAGTCCTTGCCTTCCGCGAGACCGACGGCCTTCTCGCTGACCTCCGCCATCGGCCGGCCATCGACCGTGGCGGTATAGTCCACCGCCGCCATGTCGCCTTCCTGCACCACGGCATCCTCGGGGGCATCTTCATATTTTCCGCGATGAGCCAGATAGCGCTCGAGCGCTTGCGACACGGCGGCATCGTCGATCGCGACCTCCCGCGCTTCGACTTCCAGCCCCCGATAGTCGGGCAGGTCAAACTGGGGCTCCACCTCCAGCGTCACCGAAAAGGAAAACGGCTGGCCGGCCTTCAGTTCGGATTGTTTCAGGTCCGATTCGGTGATGGGCGTAATGCCATGTTCCTTGACGGCCTCCCGATAGCCCTTCGCCAGCAACCGGTCATGCAGTCCCTCGAGAATCTGCTTGTCGTACTGGCGGCGGATCTGGTCCACGGGCGCGCGCCCCTGGCGAAATCCCTTCACCCGCCCATGACGGGCATACACCGACAACGATTCGTCGTACTCTTTCTGAACTTCTTCCGTCGTATATTCCACTTGCAGCCGGCGGCTGCACGGAGTTGGGCTCTCAACCGAAATATTCATGCCAAAACGGATTCCTTTCCAAACACTGGCCCGTGCCAGAAACAGGCGTTGAACATACCCAGCCCCGACCCCCGCCGTCAAGCCAGCGCGCGACAGCCCGGACCCCAACCCCGTTTCCGCGAGGCGCGCAAGACAAGATTCTTCATGAGAACGCCCCCCCCCTCGTGAAGAACACGATGGTGCGCCGTCCATCCGCCGCCATCTTCAAGGGCGCAAAAAAGCCGCGGCGGGGCCGCGGCTTGTCATCATCGCATGGATGAAGATTACTTGCCGAGGATGGCGTCCTTGGCGGCCTTGGCCACGCGGAACTTCACAACCTTCTTGGCCGCGATCTTGATGGTCGCGCCCGTCGCGGGGTTGCGGCCCATGCGTGCCTTGCGGTTCACCAGCACAATCTTGCCCAAGCCGGGAACGGTGAAACCATTCTTGGCATTCTTGTACGCCAGCGCCGAAAGGGCGTCCAACGCGGCGCCTGCCTGCTTCTTGCTGATCTCGGCCTTTTCGGCCACCGCCGCCACGATTTGGCTCTTTGTCATCGCCTTTGCCATATTCCGTACTCCTCTTTCTTTTCGTTTTTTTAGATGGGTTGTAAGGTTCTGTCCCAATCCAACTGCGGGTTATCCTTCATTCCGCCGCCGAATGCAATACTAATTCCACGGTTTTCTCGACAGCGGATTGTGGATGCCCGCGCTCCCGGACTATTTCATCAGGGCCTGGACGGGAGCCAGGTCGGCCGTGGAGCCGATCCGAATGGACAGCCCGCCGGCCGGAACCAGTCGCGGCTGGATCCCCACCGACATCATCGCCTCCAGATCGTCGGCATGGTTCTTGCGCTGCTTGGCGGCGGCGGGATAAGCCTGGATCAGCACTTCGCGCGAATAGGTCTGCGGCGAGATCACCGACCAGAGCCGGCCCGCCGGATCCAGCCGCGTCTCCAACACCTGCTTGCGCGCCTCCACCACCGGATCGGTCAATTCCACCGCCGCCACTCCGGAGCCGTGCCGGCGCGCAGTCTTGATCGTCTCCGAAATGAGATCCGCATTCAGCATCGGCCGCGAGGCATCGTGAATGCAGACCCATTCCACTTCGTCGTCCACATGGGCCAGTCCCGCCGCCATCGAGGCGGCCCGCCGCGCTCCGCCCACCACGATCTTTTTCACCTTCGAAAAGCCCAACATCTGTACCATGCCCAGCACACTCTCCGCGCGCTCGCGGCTCACCACCACGATAATGCCGTCAATGTCATGGCAATGCATGAAGGCTCCCAGCGAGTAGGCCAGAACCGGACGGTCGTTCATATACAGAAAGGGCGTGTCGATCTCCGACGAGATCTGCTCCGCCTTCCCCGTCGCCATTACCATTCCCCAAGCTGTCTGTTTCATTCCCTGCTCGTTCCTTCCGGTGTCGGAACACCCCTGAATCGGCCAATCGGCAGACAAGCGGGACGGCGTCCAACCACCGAGCAGAGTATGAGGAATTATTACCGCCGGGTCAAGCGATTCTGCCCGGTTTTCGCCGATTTATGGCCCATTTTGAGCCCCCCCCCTTTTTCCTCGCTTCTGCCCACCCCCCGCGGATCAGTACCAAGCCGGCTTGGCCCCCAGATGGGGGGTCGCTTGAGGAGAAACGCGGGGATCGGAGGTCGGAACCACCTGTGGAACATAGGGTTGCCACGACGGAGCTGGCGAAGCCCCCGCCAATCCCGGCCCCGCCGAGGCCGGATTGTTCCATCCCCCGCTCCAGGATGGCCTGGCGTCCACTCCCCCCATTGACGTCGCACCAGGCCTGCCTTCCGGACGGCTCGACAAGCCGCTCTGCCACGTTGGGGTGCCCATGGTCGGCGCCAGCGACTCGGTCCCCGGTCGCATGGCAGTTTCACGCTCCGACAGGCTTGCCCCAGCAAAGGATTCCGCGCCCATTCTTGAGGAGGTTAGATCCAGGCGAACATCCAATACAACGTCTGCCAGCATCTCGCGGGTTTGCGAGAAGTCGGCCACGCCCGCCGTCGCACGCCAGGGAGACGAAGGCGGGGCCGGGCTGGTCGCGTCCGGACGCCAAGCGGTCCGCTCGGTGGATTCCGTCCGCTCCGCCGAACGGTCGGCCAGCGGCGGCCCGGCTCCCGAACGAGGGCCCGCGGCTCCGCCCGGCGACTCCGCTCGGGGGCGTGACGCATCGGATGCGTAGGGCCCGGCGCGCCCGCCACCCCCCGCATCCTGCGGTGCATCGGCGACCGGCGCTTGACCAGGAAGATCCGCTCTTTGCTTGATCTCATCCGCCAACCATCCCCACCCGGAGTCCTCTTCATCCGAGGCGATAACCAAGCGGGCCGCATTCGTGGAGGTCTGGCCCAGGCTGGGCAGCGCCAGGCTCTGCAACAGCCAATTCCGGTTGTCCGTCTCCGGGCGCCGCCGTCGGCCATCCCCATCCCCGGCAACATTCATCGAAACCGGGGGCGGCGAAACACCGGCTCTCAAGGGTGACGCGGCCGACCCAAAGGTCATTTCCATCAACGTCTCCCGGCCCATCAATTCTTCCTGTGCCCGGGTGTCGCGCATCATCTGAAGGGCCACCCGATCCGGCTCCCGGCCCTCCCCTTCGGCCAAGTGCCCGCCCGAATCATAAAAAAGGACCGGCACCGAATAGTCTCGGTGAATCGGCAGGCTGCGCCCAGAGGCCGCCGCGGCCGCCATCAGCGCCACCAAGACCATCCAAATGGAATTCCGGCTGGACATCTGCTCTGCAGCCTACCCCAATCCGTCCGGGGATTCAATCGTTTCAGGCCACGCCCGAGCATTGCCTCACCCTGCTTTTCTCATTCGAGCCCTTGCCACGCCCCACCGGGTTGTCCTATCATCCGTCCCCATGAAGCGATTCCTCCTCCATCTGGCCATCCTGGTCGGCCTGGCCGCTCCCTCGGCCCACGGCCTGCCAACACCCGGCGTCCTCCTGGACAGCTATACCGCCATCGTCAACGGCAAGGTCATCACCCTTGGCGATGTCCTCGCCGCCCTGCAACCCGCCCAGGAACGGCTCGCCATGCAGTTCCGGGGACGCGAACTCGAACAGCGCATCGAAGAAGAATTTCAGGCGATTCGCAACGCCCTGATCGAATCGGAACTCATCCTGCTGGATTTTGAACAGCAGGGCGGCGAATTGCCCGACCGCGCCGTCGAAGACCATGTCCATTCCATCATCCTCGATCAGTTCAACAACGACCGCGTCGCCTTCATGCGCGCGCTCGCCGCCGAGCGCCTGACCCTTTCCGAGTGGCGCAAGCAGATGAAAAACCAACTCATCGTCCAAATGATGCGCCAGCGCGAGGTCAATGCCAAGGTGCTCGTCACGTCGTTCGATCTGCAACAGGCCTACCAGCGCCAGCGCGACGATTTTGCCTTGCCCGAACGCCTCCACCTGCGCACCTATGTTTTTGAAGCTGACTCGGGTCCCGATCCTCGTGCCGCGGCCGAAGACCTCCGGCAACAACTCCACGCTGACGCGGCCGGTTCCGACGCCCCCCGGCCCGTGGACGAATGGTTCGACACCGCCTCGCTCCACGCCGCATTGCGAAACGCGGTCGGCGACCTGAAAGCCGGCGAGGTGGCCCCGCCCATCGATCTCGAGGGCGACATCTATCTCGTCCAACTGCTCGAACGGGAGGAGGCCCGCCATCTCGCCTTTCAGGAAGTCCTTCCGCGGATCGAACGGGACCTCCGCCGGCAGGAAGCCGAACGCATCCATCGCATCTGGATCGATTCGCTGCGCTCGAAATTCTACGTCCAGCTCTTCACCCACCAGATCTTTCCTTGAGACCCGCCCGGTGAAATCCGTCGCCATCGGCTTGACCTCCGGCGATCCCAACGGAATCGGCCCCGAAGTCTCCCTGCGCGCCGCCAGCCGCCCCCAGCCCGCCAACCGCCGGCTGGTCCTCATCGGCCACCGCGCTGTCTGGCAACGGACCGCCAACCTGACGGGGTTGCCGTTGCCAGTCGAAGTGGCCGATCTGCACGCCCCGCTTCCGCCCGTGGCCACCTGGTCCCCCGCCGAACTCCGTGCGCCCCGCATCCGACCCGGCGCCATCTGCGCCCAGGCCGCCAAAGCCGCCTATGCCGCCATTCTTGCCGCCGCGGATGCCGCCCAGGACCGCCGCCTTCAGGCCATCGTCACCGCCCCCATCAGCAAGGAGGCCTTTCATCGCGCCGGCCTGCGCATCCCGGGCCATACCGAGCTGCTCGCGAAACGGGCCAACCGCCGCGTGGCCATGATGCTGTTCGGCAAGCGGATCCGCGTCGTGCTTGCCACTCGCCACCTCCCCCTTCGCAACGTCCCCCGGGCGCTCTCCATCGACGCCATCGTCGAGGCCATACAAATGCTCGCCAAGGCCCTGCCTTGGATGGGATTCCCCCAGGCCCGCATCGGCGTCTGCGGTCTGAACCCCCACGCCGGCGACGGCGGTGCCCTTGGCACCGAAGAGCAGACCCTAATCGCTCCCGCCATTGCCCGCTGCCGCCGGATGGGATGCCATGTGCAAGGCCCGGTCCCCGCCGATGTCATTTTCTACCAGCATCTGGCCGGGGTCTATGACGCGGTCGTGGCCATGTACCACGACCAGGGCCTCGCCCCCATGAAAATGCTCTCCTTCGATTCCGGCGTGAACCTGACTCTGGGCCTTCCCTATGTCCGCACCAGCCCCGACCACGGCACCGCCTTCGATATCGCTGGAAAAAACCGCGCCAATCCCGCCAGCACCATCTCCGCTCTCGATTGGGCCGCACGACTCGCCGGTCGCCCCAACCCGTGGGCTTGATGCGACCTTCTTCGAATTCAGTCCCCTGAGCGAGTGATCGATATACGTCGCGACTCGTCGCCCCCCTCCCCCGGCTCCAGCCGCACATGCCAGCATCCCTCCGGCAGCAGGCCCCCCAGCCGCTCGGCCCACTCAATCGCCACAATGCCACGGTAGTGCTCCAGGTATTCCTCCACCCCCAGATCCAGCGCATCCGCCGCGCCCCGCAAGCGGTACAAATCGATGTGCGCCAACCCCCGCTTCCCGCGATACTCATTAATCAACGTAAAGGTCGGACTCCCCACCGGACGCCGCACCCCCAGCGCCTTTGCCATTCCTTGGACAAAACAGGTCTTCCCCGCCCCCAACTCGCCGTGCAGACACACCACCGCCCCGTCCGGCAACTCTGCCGCCAGCCGCCCCGCCAACGCCTGCGTCTCCCCCGCCGACCCCACCCCCCCCTCAAAAGGGGTCAGCCCGTGCATTGTAACAACTCCCGCTTCAGCGCCACGGCGGACGGATCGCTCATCTGCTCATGATAGACCGCGCCGGGAAACTCCAATCTCAGCATTCGTGGCATGCGATGAATTGTCGATGACACAGGAAGAAAGTCAACGATTTGTTACAATGTACGGGCTGACCCCGTTGGGAGAATTTGCGGTTTTCTTTCCCGGGGGATTCGGTCAGAATCACCGCAAATGGACTCGAGAAATCCATCTGTGCGCCCCTTGCTGCCTGGTTATGAGTTGGAGCGTCGCCTGGGGGCCGGGGGCACCTCCATCGTGTGGCTGGCCAAACAGCTATCCCTGGACCGGGTGGTGGCCATCAAGATTCTGTCCCCCCGGCTGCTCGCGGATGCCGAAGCACGTGAGCGATTCCAGCAGGAAGCCCGCGCCGCCGCAAAAATCTCCAACGCATCGATCGTCAGCATCCTGGACTTTGGCGAGCACGACGGGACTCTCTTTTATGTCATGGAATACGTGGCGGGCACCAACCTGGCCGAATGGCTGCTGTCGAACCAACGCATGGCGCACAGCCAGGCTCTCAAGCTGGCGGAGATCATCGCCGGGGCCCTCGACACGGTCTGGCGCGAATCGTTCCTGATCCACTGCGATATCAAACCCGGCAATATTCTCCTGGGCGAAGATGGGGCGGTCAAATTGACCGATCTGGGCCTGGCCCGCATCGCCGGTTCCGCGGCCACCCGCGATGTCAGCGAGAACATCGAAGGCACGCCCTCCTACATCGCCCCCGAGCAGATCGAAGGCCTCGAACCCGACTGCCGCTCCGACATCTATTCGCTGGGCTTGTCCCTCTATCACCTGCTGACTGGCAATCCACCCTTCGAGGGCCGGTCGCTCCAGGACATTCTGGACGCCCAGCAAACCGATTATCTTCCCGACCCCTGCGACCTGCTCCCGCGGTTGCCGGTTTCCTATGGCTGGCTGCTTGCCAAAATGACGGCCAAGGATCGTTCCAAGCGGCAACAGAACTGGGGCGAGGTTCTCAAGGACATCCACCAGATCAAAACCGGCAAGTCCCCCCTGCCGCCCTATCCCGGAGAGGATGAGAGCACCATTCTCCTGAATCCCCGCCACCGGCCCGCCGCCCGCGCCAATACTATCAATCTGTCCGCCGCCGCCAAAAAGGCCATCACGATTTCCGCCTCCCACGAAGCTCTCATCGGCAAACAAAAGCGTCGCTCCGCATCGGCTTCCGCCTCCTCTCACGGCGGCGGATGCCTACGCTTCCTGTTTTTTCTGCTCTTTCTTGGCGCCGTTCTCGGCGGAATCTGGTACTTTGGATTTCACGGTCATCCCGATCGCATCGAAATGCTTAAATCCACGTTCTCCGGCAAGGCCTTCGGGCCGGCCCCGCAGGCTCCCGCGCCCATCCTCGGCGCCCCCGGCCGCCCCGTCGGTACCGCGCCCCCGTCGCCGGATCTGTCCGACGACGATCGGGACCTCCCGCCCGAACCCGAGCCCCTCTCCGCCGGCACCGGCACGGTCACCCCCGGCGCCTGGAATCATCCCGGATTCATTCAAGCCGCCGAGTTGTTCAACAAGACCCTCACGGCCTTTCAGCAACATCTCGCGAATCCCGATCCGGGCGATCCGGCCCTCGCCGCGCGGATTGCCGACGCCCAGTATGCCGCGCTTCTGTTTGAAACCATCGCCCCGGAAGCGCCCGATTCCGTCCCCGTTGCGCTCTACGCCAACCAAGCCTATCAACTGGTGAACGATCTGCGCCGCGCGCGCCTGACCCTCGATGCCCGCAAGAACCTTTTTGCCCTCGCCCCCAAGAAACGCCAGGCATCCCTGGCCCCGTATCCCACCCCGGTACCGGATCCCGGCGATCCCTTTGCCCCGCGCCACATGCAGTTCGGCTATGCCTGGGAAACCTTGCCCGCCCCCATTGACCGCCCCGAAACAACGGAATTCATCTTTCTCCTTTCCAGTGTGGCCGAGCCCTCCGCCGACACCCGCGCCCAGGCCGACCTGCGCATCCATGGCCCCCTGCGCTGGCTCATGCCCATTGAAGAAGCCTGCCGCATCCTTCGGGTCAAACCCATCCCGCGCACACCGATCGAAGGCGCCCCCTTCCCTTATGGCGGATTCTTCATGCAGACCCATCCCGCCGGACGCATGGGCTCGGTGGGCCCGGCCCAGCCCGCCTTTTCCACCATCCGGTTGATCACCGATTCCGAAAACCGACTGGTGGGCATTCAACTCGTGGAAGAGCAGCCCGGCCCGCCGCTGCTGAATTCCCCGCTCTCCTTTGCCGCCGTTTCCAAGATCATGGACTTCGTGACCGGCCGCGTACTGCCCGAAAAGGGCGATGTCCGTTCGTACCATCGGACGCTCAAAGGCGACGGCACCCTGCGCATCGATACCGAGGTAGCCGATTTCACCACGGACGCCGACCCCGCCCCCGTCTTCCGTTCCGTTTTGCTCCTCCCCCAGGCCGTCGCCAACAACCTGCTTTACCATCTCCTCGGCGGCATGTGAGCCCCCGGCGAGGCCAGGCCGTCTGCGCGCCATAGGCAGAGTCCATTCCCTTCGCCAAAACGGGCTTGAATCCGCGGGTTTCATCCAGTACTTTCGCCCCGTTTCCATGAAGAAGCCGGTATTCCTCCAGCAACCGATGATGGTGCGCGTCCTGTATGCGCTCATTCCCGTCGCCGTGGCGGCGGTCTATCTCTTTGGCTGGCGCGTTCTCGCGCTGGTCGCCGTCTCGTGTCTCTTCGCCTTCCTGTCCGAGTGGATCATGGTGCCCGCCAAACCCGGCAAAATCTCCCAGGCCGTCTGGGTCACCGCTGCGCTCTTCGGCCTGTCCCTCCCACCCACGACTCCGTTCTGGATTGCGGCCGTCGGGATCGTCTTCGGCATCGTGTTCGGCAAAATGGTCTTCGGCGGCTTCGGCAAGAACATCTTCAATCCCGCCATCGTCGGGCGCGCCTTCGTCTATGTCTGCTTCCCCGTCGACCTCACGTCGCGCTTCGTCCCCGCCTTTCGCGGCTTCCCCGGCGGCTTCGCCCGCTGGAGTTTTGAGTCGCTCAAGGAACTCCCCGCCGCACTCGCCGCGCCCGGCCTCCAGGTGGTCGACGCCATCACCGCCGCCACACCGATGTGGACCCGCCGCGACTATGACTTCGAGGTCCGCCTGTGGGATCTCGTCACCGGCCAGATCGGCGCGCTCTTCGACCACGCCGGCCACGCCCGCGTGCTCGCCGCCGGCTCCGCCGGCGAAGCCTGCGCCATCGCCATCCTGCTGGGCGCGATCTACCTGCTGTGGACCAAGACCGCCAACTGGCGCCTCATGCTCAGTTCCCTGCTCGGCGCCATCGCGACCAACCTCCTGCTGCGAAACGCCCTCGACATCACCGCCGTCCCGCCGCTGGGCTTCACGCTCTTCTCCGGCGCCTTCCTGTACGCCACGGTCTTCATGGTCACCGATCCCATCTCCGCTCCGCGCCTGAAAGAATCCATGTGGCCCTATGGCTTCCTCATTGGCGCCCTGATCGTGTTCTTCCGCTACAAGGCCGTCTTTGCCGGCGGCGTGGCCTTCGCCATCCTGATCGGTAACATGTTCTCGCCCTCCCTCGATCTCTGGATCAAGCGCTGGCAGGCGCGTAAAAAGACGGTGGGCCCGGGCGCCGACCGGGCAGGCTCGAAAGAGGCCAAGGCGTGAACAAGAAGTCCCCGGCCTACGTCCTCGGCTTCATGGCGGCCATCTGCCTGGTCTTCGGGCTGGGCGTTTCAGTCGTCCATTACGCCACCCAGGGCCTGCTCGAAAAAAATGCCGTCCTGCACCGCAACCGCATCCTCTGCCGCGCCTTCCAACTCGATGTCGAGGGCGTCGGCGCCGAAGCCTTCCAATGGGCTGTCGACGCCCACCTCCAGGCCACCGACATTCCCGACGGCTCCGGCACCCGCCGGGTCTACCGCCGCACAACCCCCGGCCAGGAAAGCATCGGCTTCGAGTTCGGCGGTATGGGCTTCTGGGACCGGATCGATGGCATCATCGTGCTCACCCCCGACCTGCGACAGGTGCTCAACATTCAATTCCTGGACCAGAAAGAAACCCCCGGCCTCGGCGCCCGCATCGAAGAACCGTGGTTTACCGATCAGTTCAAGGGCCTTCAAATCGATTGGGATTCGCCCACCGATCGCCGCATCGTCGTGGGCGCCTCCCCGGTCCCCGACGCCCGGAATCGCGTCGACGCCATCACCGGCGCCACCCAGACCTCCATGGCCCTCGGACAATTCCTCAACGAAGAACTCGCCCGGATTCGGAAACTGAACGTGGAATAATGGAAGAATATGGAATAGTGGAATGATGGAATATTGGAAAATCCCAATGGCGGCCATCCGTCCTCCAACCTCGGACCTCCGATCTCGGGCCTCGGACCTCGGACCTCGCCCCCCCCCTGTCTCCTGTCCCCTGCCTCCTGTCCCCTGTCCCCTACCCTCTGACCTCTGACCTCTGTCATGCCTTCCCCCTACACCAAAATCCTCAAAGACGGCATCCTGAGCGAGAACCCCATCTATCGCCAGGTGCTCGGCATCTGTTCCGCATTGGCCGTCACCAACCTGCTGGCCAACACCTTGTTCATGTGCTTCGGGGTGATCTTCGCCACGACCCTCACCAACTTCACCGTCTCCGTCCTGCGCAATCATATTCCCAAGCGCATCCGCATGATCGTCCAGGTCATTATCATCGCCAGCTATGTCATGATGGTCGACATCATCATCCGGGCGCTCGCACCTGACATCCACCGGTTCATCGGGCCCTACGTCGGCCTGATCATCACCAATTGCATCATCATGGGCCGCGCCGAGGCCTTTGCCAGCCAGAACAAACCCATGCCCTCGCTCGTCGATGGCCTCGCCTGCGGCCTGGGCTACTCCGCCGTCCTCATCGCCATCGCCGTCGTCCGCGAAATTCTCGGCTTCGGCACCCTGCTGGGTGTCGCGCTGCCGGCCCGCGACCTCTGGTGGACCCAATGGACCATCATGGTCATGCCGCCGGGCGCCTTCTTCATGCTGGCGATCATGACCTGGCTGGCCCGGGCCCGGCTCGTCAAGGAGGCTTCGGCATGACCGCTCTCGGCGATATGGGCTTCTGGGCATCGTTCGCCCTGATCTTCGTTGCGGCGGCCTTCACCGACAACATCCTGCTGGCCCGCTTCCTGGGCATGTGCTCCTGCCTGGGCGTCTCCCGCAAGGTCGACACCAGCATCGGCCTCGGCGCGGCCGTCATCTTCGTCACGGCATCGACCTCCGCGCTCAACTACCTGGTCTATACCTATCTCCTCCTGCCCCTCGGCATCGAATACCTCCGCCTGATCGTCTTCATCGTGGTCATCGCCGCCTTCACCCAACTGGTCGAGATGGTCATCGAGCGCGTCTCCGAAAAACTCTACAACGCCCTCGGCATTTTCCTGCCGCTGATCACCGTCAACTGCGCCATCCTGGGCATCTCGCTGTTCATGCTCAACAAGCCCTACAGTTTCGGACAGGCCTTCGCCTTCGGTCTCGGCGGCGGCTTCGGCTGGTTCCTGGCCATCACCCTCATCGGCGCCATCCGCGAACGCATCAACGAGGCCTCCCTGCCCCGGGGTCTCGAAGGCCCCGGCATCACCCTGATCATCATCGGCATCATGGCCCTCGGCTTTGTCGGTTTCTCCGGCATGATCAAGATCTAGACATGAATACCCATTCCATGCGGCTGTTGCGCCCCCCCACGGCCTTGTGCCGTGGGAGGCCAAGTTGGCTCCCCCACCGCGCAAGGCGGTGGGGCCCGCTCGATCGACAACCAAAACCCTTCTGACCATGCTCCTCCAGATCGCCATCTCGGTCGGTTTCCTCCTCGCCTGCGGGCTTGTGCTGGGCGGACTGCTCCTCCTGGCCGAAAAGAAAATCCTCAACTACGGCCCCTGCCGCATCGATATCAACGCCGGCAAGAAGGATCTCACCGTCGAGGGCGGCTCGTCGCTCCTGTCCTCCCTGGCCGAGAACAATGTCTTCATCCCTTCCGCCTGCGGCGGCCGCGGCTCCTGCGCCTATTGCAAGGTCAAGGTCCTGGAGGGCGGCGGCCTGATCGGGCCGGTCGAAGAGCCCTACCTCACCCCCGAAGAACGCAAGGACAACATCCGACTCTCCTGCCAGGTCAAAGTCCGCAAAGACCTCCAAATCGAAATCCCCGACGAACTCTTCAATGTCTCCCGGTTTCGCACCAAACTCGTCCACAAGAAGCCGCTTACGCACGACATCGTCGAACTGCGCATGCAACTCCTCGAACCCGACACCATCGAATTCGAGGCCGGCCAGTATGTTCAGCTCGAGTCCGCCGACTACAAGGGCCACGAGTCTGTCATGCGCGGCTATTCCATCTCCTCCGTTCCCTCCGACAACCACCATCTCGAGCTCATCATCCGCAAGGTCCCCGACGGCATCTGCACCACCTGGGTCTTTGATCATCTCAAGGAGGGCCAGGAGCTGTTTTTCTCCGGACCCTACGGCTTCTTCCATCTCTCCGACACCGACGCTCCCGTCATCTGCATCGCCGGTGGCTCCGGCATGGCCCCCATCTGGTCCATTATCCGCGACATGAAGGAAAAGGGCATCTCCCACCGCCCCACCACCTATTTCTTCGGGGCCCTTACCCAGCGCGACCTCTTCTTCCTCGATGAGTTCCGCCAACTCGAAAAGGCTTGCCCCTGGCTCCAGTTCGTCCCCGCCCTCTCCAAGGAGCCCGACGACTCCGGCTGGTCCGGCGAACGCGGCCTCATCACCGACGTCGTCGGCCGCCACTTCCCCGACGCCTCGCAGCACGAGGCCTACCTCTGCGGCTCCCCCGGCATGATCGACGCCTCCATCGCCGTCCTCCGAAATAACGGCATGCCCGAAGAAAATGTCTTCTACGACAAGTTCTCTTAACAGCCATTTAGACTGGATTTACAGGATTTAGCAGGATTTACAAAATTGAATACCTATCTTGTCTTTAATCCTGTCCATCCTGAAAAATCCTGTTAATCCTGTCTAATATTCCGGAGGTTTTCCCATGAAAGAAACGCCCGCAGACAAAGCCCTTGAAGACCGCCTCGGCGCCTCCAAGTTCTCCGGCGAAGGCTTCCTGGGAACCGATCACCGCCCCGTCGACGAAATCATTGCCGACGATCTGCGTACCCTCGATCGCCTTGCCGTCCGCCCGGCGGACCTGCTCGACGCCCTGCACGCCGCCTTCGAACAAGCCCGCGCCGCCTTTGGCGGCGAAGTCAACATCCGCCCCGGCCTGACCGCCTTGGCCCATGAATCCATGGGCCGCATCCCCTCCCCGTTCCAGGGCGATGGCGTCTTCGAAAAGGGGGATGTCGTCCTGCGCGACTCCGCCACCGGCGAGGAACTCGTCCTCACCGCCCTCGGCCTGAACATGATCGAAAAACACCACTTCTTCCAGGGCCGCGGCTCCCGCTACCGCATCGATCCCGCCCATGCCGTCCGCCTGCTCCACCTCGGCCCGCCAGAGCCAAAACTTAAATCTTAATGCCTGACCCCGCCGACTCGACCCGTCACATCGGGACGGATGGCATCGGATCGCTGCTGCTGAAGTTTTCGATTCCGTCGATCACCGGCATGCTGGTGCATGCGCTGTACAACATCGTGGACCGGATGTTCATCGGACACGGGATCGGCGCGCACGGCATCGCGGGGGTCACGCTGAGTTTCCCGCTGATGATGGTGATGGTATCCTTCTCGATCCTGATCGGCGTGGGGGCCACCACGCTCTTTTCCATCCGCATGGGCGAACAGCGGCGCGAGGAAGCCGCGCGCATCCTCGGCAACGCGTTCGGGCTGCTGTTTTTCGTGCCCCTGGCCGCCTCCCTCGTGGCGCTGGCCGGCCTCGATCCGCTCCTCCGGCTGGTGGGCGCCAGCGAAGATCTCCTGCCCCACGCGCGGACCTATGCGCGCATCATCCTGGCCGGCTCGGCCCTCTCCACCACCGGGCACGGCCTGGCCCATTTTGTCCGTTCCGATGGCCACCCGGTCATCGCCATGGGCTCCATGATCCTGGGTGCGGTGGTCAACGTGGCCCTCGACGCCTGGTTCATCTTCGGGCTGGGCTGGGGCATCGCCGGCGCCGCCTGGGCCACCGTGATCGCCCAGGGCCTCGCGATGGCCTGGTGCCTGGCCTACTTCCTCTCCCCTCGCGCCAACACCCCCCTGCGCCGTCGCAACCTGCGACTCGACTTCCGCCAGACCGTCCGCCCCATGCTGGTCATCGGCTTTGCGCCCTTCTCGATGAACATGGCCCACAGCCTGCTCAATGTCGTCCTGAACCGCCGTCTGCGCACCTATGGCGGCGACGGAGCCATCGCCGTGATGGGGATCCTGATGGCCTACATGAGCGTGATCTTCATGCCGGTCTTCGGCATCCTGCAGGGCGCGCAACCGCTCATCGGCTTCAATTACGGGGCCCGGCTGTATGCCCGCGTGCGTCACCTGTTCTGGAGCGCCGCGGCGGCCACCACCGTGCTGCTGACCGCCGGATGGGCCGTCAGCCAGCTCTTCCCCGTCCCGATCATGCGCCTGTTCCTGCCCGCCGGCTCCGACCTGATCCCCCTCGGCGTCCGCGCCCTGCGGATTTTCACCCTGGTCTTCCCGATTATCGGATTCCCCATCACCGGCGGACATTTCTTCCAGGCTATCGGCAAGCCCGTGCAGGCCACCGTGACGACGCTGTCCCGGCAAGTGCTGCTGTTTATCCCGTTCCTGATCCTCTTCCCGCGCTACTGGGGACTCCCCGGCATCTTTGCCGCCGCCCCCGCCTCCGACACCCTCACCTGCCTGCTTGCGATCGTCCTCGTCTCCCGCGAACTCCGCCGCCTGCGCCAGGCCGAGGGCGGGAGGCAGAGTGAGGTCAGCGGACGGTAGTCAGTAGTCTGTGGTCGGTAACCAAGGCCGGGCGCGACCAGGCCTGTCGCTGCGCTCGCCGAGCGCGGTTCCACCCGATCTGCCGCGCCGTGCCCCTTCCCGTTATCCGGTTGCCATCCGAATCTGGAGGCAGTACCCTAGCATCATGATCCACATTGATCTAACCACTGCGATACCGTTGCACTCCAAGTCGACCGGCTCCTCTTTGGTTTCACGAATTCACCGAGCACTCCTTTTCGTGGTTGTTTCTGCGACTGTATTCCTTCCGCGCTTCTCCCTCGCACAATTCACCGTAGTAGAGGAAAATGGGGGAATCACGATCGCCCGCTACACGGGGTCCGACACAGTTGTCACGGTGCCTGAAACCATCAACGGCCTACCGGTCAGGGCGATAGAAAGTCCAGGGTTCAAGGAAACGCCGGTGACAACCGTTCAATTGCCAGCCAACCTGCGCAACATCGGCTTGGAATCTTTTCGAGGCTGCACAAATCTTGAGACCATCAACATCCCCAACGGCGTGACCAATATCGGAAACTTTGCTTTTTACAATTGCCAGGCCCTGACACGACTCACGATTGGGAAAGGTGTTCGACGAATCGGAAATTCTGCGTTTGATAGATGTCATGCCCTTCAGCAAGTCGTCATTGGCACAGATCTAACCAGCAGTCTTACCCATGTCGATGTGTACGCCTTTTGGGATTGCCCGAACTTGGCCGCCATCTATTTCTATGGCAATTACCCTTCGTTCGGGGACAATCTGCACTCGACCTCCGGCGCCGTCCCTTTCCATATCTATCGCTATCAGAGCGCCACAGGCTGGCCCTCCCAAATTCAGGGCCATTCCGTCCTCTCTTTTATCCGACTGCCCACGCTTGTGCTGACCCCAACAGTGCGCAACGTCATTCACGTGGCGGGTACAACGACCTTTCTTGTGACCAATACCGGAACCGGCACGATGAGATATCAAGCCAGTGAATCCGAAAATTGGCTCTCCATCACGACTGGCGCAGCGGGAACCAACCGGGGAACCGTCATGGTGGCCTTCAGCAACCGAACAGCCAACTCGGGTCGCACCGGCACCGTAACCGTCACCTCGCTGGACGCTACCAACAGTCCTCAACTCATGCGAATCATCCAAACCGCCAGGCCTCAACTGTACTGGACGCCATACATTGGCAACCAGCAGGTCAGCCACTTGGCCACCTCGACGAGTTTCAGCATCACCAATACCCAACCGGGCTCCATCATGCCCTACACGGCCACCACATCCGACAACTGGCTGTCCATCACCAGTGGGGGCAGTGGGACCAATTTCGGCGTCATCCACATTTCCTGTCTTGCCAACCCGCTGGCCGTGGCTCGCACGGGTACCGTTGTCGTGACCGCACCCGGAGCACTGGACAGCCCAAAGAACCTGACGGTTACACAGCCAGCCAAGCCCGTGCTTGTCGCAACGCCAAGTCAGATCCAAGTTCCCTATACCATAGCTCAGGCCACTTTCTCCGTTTCCAATGCACGCCCCGGCTGGTCCATGAGTTATACCGCCACCAGTAATGCTCCCTGGCTCCGTATTGCCAGTGGAGCAACCGGAACGAACAGCGGCAACATCGTCGTGGCGATCAGCGCCAATTCTGAGGGCAGCCCCCGGTCAGGCTTCCTCACGGTACAGGCCCCCGGCGCGACCGACAGTCCGGCAACGCTCTGGGTCGAACAGGAAGCCAAGCCATCCTTGACAGTAGAGCCCACCGAGCCAACCATCGGACCAGAGGGCGGCTCGTTGGAATTTCGCATCACCAATGCTTTTGGGGTATACACCGCTTCAAGCAGCGATGACTGGCTGTATCTTGCCAGTGGGGCGACCGGGAACGACAACGGCGTCTTGACGGTGGATGTTGACGCGAATCCGACCACAACTGCGCGGACAGGGACTCTCGTGATCGAGGCGAGCAACGCCCTTGGCAGCCCCGTAACGATAACCATCCATCAGAACAGCCAAGCTCCGCTTCAGGTGGAGCCAGCCAGCCATTCCGTGGGTCCCGAGCCAGATACACGACCATTCATGATCACACATGCCTTTGGCCCCTACGAAGCCTCGACCCGCGACCCCTGGCTGCATCTTGTCAACGGGGCGAGCGGGACGAATGCCGGCACGTTGACTGTCCGGTTCGACCTGAATCCCAGCCTGGTTTCCCGCACTGGAACCATCAGCGTCAGTGCAACGGATGCCATTGGAAGCCCTGTCACCGTGCGCATCCATCAGGCGGGGGATATCATGGGGATATCCCCTCCCGTTCGTCTTTTCTCCTCTGCCAAGGCTATCGGCACGGTGATTTCCGTCTGGTCCGCCGACCCTTGGGCCGTCCATCCGTCCGCCGCGTGGCTAAGCGTTCCAGAGTATTCAACCAGTGCCAACGGGGGATTGGTTGTCGATGTGGAGGCCAACCCCGGCAACATCCGCGTGGGAACCCTGACCGTATCCAATGCCGCTGCTCAGCGGATCTTCCGCGCCGGCCAATGGCCGGCGGCGTCCATCCATCTCTTCACCGGAGCAGGTGATTTTGATGGAGACTCCAGGGCGGACTTGGCCGTCTTTCATCCGGAAACGGGAATCTGGGATATTCATTTTCGCGAAGCCGGCATTCGCTGGCCCGATGTGCCCCTTGGAGATCCGGGAGCCATCCCGGTCCCCGCCGACTACGACGGTGACGGCATTGTGGATATCGCCACGTTCAATCCCGCCTCCGGAGAATGGCGCATCTGGAAATCTTCGACCGGCAAAATCGACCGCCGGGTTTTCGGTCAGGGCGGCATCCCGGTCCCCGGAAATTACGAACAAGAGGGATCGGCCAATTTGTCCGTCTTTTTCCAAGAGGTTGGTTCATGGCAATACCTGCGACAGAATGGCGCACCCTCCCCTCTTGAGGATTTCGGCGGTGCCGGCACCGTGCCGGTTCCGTTGTATTTCGAGTCGAGAACCAAGATGGACTGGGCCACTTACAATCCCAACAGCGGGGAATGGCTGATCGCGCTAAGCGCAGGGATTGAGACCATTGATCTTGATGCCATAGGCCTGCCTGTTCCGGCCGATTATGAGGGAGATGGCTTCAGTCAACCCGCCCTGTTTCAACCATCCTCCGGCCACTGGATCATACGCAACCCAAATGGAACTGTTATCACGAACCAACTCGGGGGAATCACCAGCCTCCCCGTCCCGGCTGATTATAATGGCGACGGCCGCGATGATCTGGCGGTTTATGATCCAGAATCCGGCGCATGGCAGGTCCTCTATTCCGGAACAGATGAGATCGTCGAATTCGAACATGGCGGTCCCGGCTGGATTCCGGTTCTCAACCACGCCGCCAAGGGGCGGATGCCCCGAAATCCCGAGTGGTCTCCACCGGCCAGTCCCACGTACGAGGAATGGAAAAGTCAGCAATTCACCCCCAGCGAGTTGCAAGACCCTGATATCAGCGCGCCCGAGGCGACGTCCGACCCTGATCAACCCGATGTGGCCAATTTGCTGCGCTACGCGCTGGGCCTCGATCGGTTTGATGACTATGCCGCGGTGGCCCCGACATCCGACCGGGGGATCGTCTATCGTCACCTCCGGTTGCGGGCTCAGGATGGCGGCATTGAGTATATCATCGAAGCGACCGATGACCTGGAAGCGCCATGGATCCGCGCCTTGGACGTAGTTGAAATCGACTCGGTTCTTTCAGAGGACCTCCAAACAGAGTCTGTGGGCTATCAACTGCCGCCCATTGAGCACCAACGCTACCTGCGTCTGCGGATTCGCATGGTGGACTGACGATTATTGGATATTGAAAAGGGTTGCAGGTTGAAAGTTGAAGGTTGCAGGCGGGGACATGGAATGATCCCACGGATGCCTGCGGCGGCCCACGGATGAACATCCGACAGCCGCAACCACGAATCACGAATGGGGAACGGGTCTCCAGTCTGTGGTCTCCAGCCTTCTTCTCCCCCCACACTCTTCCACGATTCCATCATTCCACCATTCCATTCTTCGCCCTTCACCATCCCATCCGTGTCTATCGGTGTCCATCCGTGGTTCACTCCTCCCCCGGATCGGGACCCAACCACGAATCACGAATCCCGACCTCTTTCAGAGTCGGGACGAATGGGGGAGCGGACGTTCCAAGCACCGGATGGCACGGATCAAAACACAAGCCTAGGATCGAATCCGTATAATCCTTCAAATCCGTAGCTGGTTTTGGATTCAATCTGAAACGGATCGGAAACCAGTATCCAAGGATTGAATCCGGATGTAAACACGTGCATGAAATGAACGAAGTTGGAAATCCAAACGGCTCCATTCCTGTTTCACTTGGATATTGGACGTTGAGATTAATTTCGTTCCAGCTCAGTCCGTGCACCGCCCGATCCGCCAGAAGCGAACAGGCCAGGCGGGGGGGCGGGTCTCCAAAAGACCGGCAGCCGATAACGGATGGGGTTGCCGCCGGACGATCGGTTTAAATTGCAGGATCGGTCGTACCTGTCGGCATTTGGATCTGGATATCGGAGGATTTGCCATTGATATCCCCGGTCGTTCCACCGGATTCGATCCAGGTTCCATTCATCACGCGGTCCCGGAACACTCCGGAGCTTGCCGAATTGATCCGGACCGTCCCCTGCAATGTGCCGACAATCCGCACCGGATAGCCCGCCGCGCTGGTGCCCGAGCACTCGAACGAGGCGATAATGGTGTCGTTCTCTTGGGGCATGGCCCGGTCGATTTCGGTACCGCTTTCGGCTCCAGATGCCGAGCGCATCTGGCTGATGTAACCCGTAAACACCGCTCCATTGTTGTCGGTTATGGTCAAGTTCTGTCCCAGTTGATTCACATCAAAGGAATGAATCGTCGCTCCGGTGGATCCCGGCCGAACCTGTGTGGTGCTGCCATAGGTATAACTGGCGGTGACATAGCCTCCGGCGGAAACTTCCTGCGGAAGCGTTCGCGTGTAGCTGTAGCGGGCCACGATATTGCCATCTTCGACGAAAATCTGGTCCAGGCCGAAATCGACCGTCCATGCTCCGGAAATGTACTGAATTGCCCCGTTGGCTCCCAGTTGCCCCGCCCCGTTATCGGCCACGCTGCGAATCACGGTTCCGCTGTTATTCCGGAATTCAATCACCAGCGAGCCGGGGACGATATTGGCTTGAGTCAACTGGCCGGAAAAGGCGGAACTGCGGGCAGTAAACCGGCCCTGCGGCTCGCTGGAGACCGCGGTAACAAAGTTGGATTCGGCCACTGGGGCGAGATTGACAGACCAGGCCCCGGAGGGATATTGGATGTTGCCTTCGTTGTCGCCGAGAATCCCCTCTCCGTTGTCGGCATAACTCCGAACCAGGCGCCCCCCGTTGTCAAACAAGCGAACCACGACAGAGCCGGCCACGACAGGTTCATTGCGAAGCTTGCCGGAAATCGAACTGGACCCGGCACGGAAAGAACCTTGGGACTCATCCCGCACCGTTCGGTCCGTGGTGGCCGCGGGGAAATCGGGCGTGACCGTATAATCCGTAACCAGCACGCCCAGATTGCCGGAACTTCGATAGGTCCCGCTGAAGTTGACCCAATTGTAGGATGAACTCCAACTTGTGGCATCACTTCCGGTATCCCATTCGCAACCCGTCAAAACCAACGATGCCGCAACGATACCTACGACCATCCATGCAATCCGTTTCATCCTGATCTCCTTGGCTAGAAGCCTCGTCTATGGTTTGTCATCATACTCACAGGCGCCGCATGGCGTCAACGCCCGAGAGCAGGCCGGCCCGATGCCGGCCCATCGGGGTCCTACTTGCTGCGGATGCGGATGTAGAGTCGCCCATCTTCATCCTCATCCACCACCGTATTCGAATACGTTTGCCCAACGTCCATCATCGTCAAGACACGTTGCACTCCCGTTGCCACCCATCCGGAACCGTCGAGCAGATCTTCATTGGTCATGAATTCCAGGATGGCCGGCGCGCCCGTCATGGAGATCACGCGATAGGTGATTTCGGCCGCGTGTCCGATCCGCGTGACGGTGTCGATTTGCGTTTCGGCGGTAGCCGAGGCCAGCGGATAATCCAACGGATCCAAGGGGTCTGTCCCCAGCGCCACTTCCACCCCATCGCTGTAGCCGTCACCGTCTGAATCCGGTTTGGTTGGATCGGTGCCCGCTGTGAGTTCACCCTTGAAGGTGCGCAGGGCGCCGTCCTGGACATAGAGGATTCCCTGGGCGGCAAAGGCGACATATCGCCAATCCGCCGGGCCGACGGTGACATCGAAGCCGTCCAGGAGACCGTCACCATCCGTATCGGGATGAATGGGGCTTGTGCCATAGAGATGTACTTCGTCGCCGTCGCTCAGGCCGTCGCCGTCGGTATCTGGATTGCGCGGATCTGTGCGGTGCCGGAATTCATCCACGTTGCTCAAGCCATCCGCGTCGGCATCGAGATGAGCATCGTTCGGATCAAGCGGATCAAATCCATGCGTCACCTCCCAGCCGTCCGGCATGCCATCGCCGTCGGTGTCGCTGAGGATAGGGTTGAGACTGCGTCCAAAGGGGTCGATCAGGCGATAGTTGTACTCCTCAAGGTTGGTCAGCCCGTCGTTGTCCCAGTCTTCGTGGGCATCCGCCGAATTCAGCGGATCCAGGCCATGCGTCACTTCCCAGCCATCCGGCATGCCGTCGCCATCCGTATCCGGGTTGCGAGGGTCGGTCCCACGGAGGTACTCTTGGAGGTTGTTCAGGTTGTCGCCATCCGGATCGCCGGCCGCTCCATTCATTCCCACGGGACTGAGCGGATTCAGGCTATAGCGAACCTCCCACCCATCGGGCAGACCGTCGCCGTCCGTGTCGGCCTTGAGCGGATTGGTTCCGGCCGTCAATTCGCCCTTGAATGTCCGGATCCCTCCGGAATCGCTATAGACGATGCCCTTCGAGGCCCAGGACAGATAGCGGGGGTCACTCTCACCCACGGCGATATCCTCGCCATCCAGCAGCCCATCGCCGTCGGTATCCGGATTGATCGGACTCGTTCCGGCAATCACGATTTCCTCGTAGTCGGACAAGCCGTCGCCATCGCTGTCCGCACCGAAGGTCTGGTACGCCAGCGAATGGAAGGCGACCAGGTCGTGGCCGATCGAGTGGCTTTGGGGACCGACCGCTATGGATTTAACCACATACTCCACCTGATAGGGCGAGAGCGGATCGCTGGTTTTCCTTCTCATCGACAGGGTTCGATCCGGGGAGTTGAGATCAGGCTGTCCTTTGACAAAGCCCCACGCCTCGCCGACGTCCAGATGCCCATTGCTGTTGGCATCCACGAAGGCACGAACATGGTAGGTGCCCGCACGCAATCCCAGCAGGTCGTACGATCCATCGGACCGCGCCCGAACGCGTGCCACCGGCTTCTGATCAAAGCCTGCGCCTTCGAACGCCTCCACGACGCGAGGTCCCGGCTGGGTTCCGAAATACCGCAGGGTTCCGGACAGGGTTGCCGCACCGAGCGGCGCCGGCTGCAGGTTGACGGTAAACGTCGCGCTGGCTTCCGGAGAATTCTTGGCCGGATTCATCACCTGGGCGGTAACGGTATAGGTCCCGTTGGTGAAGTACCCCCATCCCGCCAACGGCAGATCGAACTGGGCGGTGCCCATTCCATCAAGCGCTTGGTAGACCACGCCATCGGGGATATACCGGGTTTCGTCCAAAAGGGTCCGGCCGGGACGGGTGATCTTGATCCGGACCTGAACGGCTTCTTGCGGCACCCGCAGGTGCAACCGATTATGGGAATGCACCAACTCGGTGTTGTTCGGCAAGAGGATTTCCGGCGCCCCCAGCGGATCGGTCCCGTAGGAGAGGGAGCGGGTCCCCGATACGATGGGATTCGTCGACGTTGCCGTGGGATAGACCGCCCAGTCATAGGCGCTTTCCATCGGGCCCACGCCATACATCCTCAGATCCATTTCCGTCACAAACGGCCGGCTCATGGACTCCAAATTGCGCGTCACGCGGTAGACCAAGGGCTGGCCCCCCACGGACGTGGACCGGATGCGCACTTCGTAGGTGGTTCCGTTCACCTGGGTGATCGCATCCTGTATGGTCGTCATGTCGTCTTCCCACGAAAAACGGATGTGACCAAGCGGCTTGTCCGTCAAGCCGATGCGAACGTTGGCCGAGCCCCACTGGATGTTGTCGCCAGCAGGACCGCTTTCACCGAACCCGAGCCACTCCCCTTCATTCCATTTGCCGTCGGCATTGGCATCGATAAATGCCATGAAGTAATTAATCCCCTGGCGCACGTGGCCTTCGTCCCATCGGGACACCGTGGCGGTCAGCCCATTAGCAAACGGACCGGCATGAGGGATCACGGTCTTCGCATCCGGCCGGCGCATCGCCGGATCGGAGAATGCCCACACGGTCAACGGAGAATTCCCGAGATTGTCCGTCGCCGCCCCCAAGAAAGTAAACGTAATGGGCGGCACCGGGTAGGAGTAGGCATCGTTGGGCCGCGTCGGGCTGACCGGAGCCACGAGCAACGTTTCGCCTCCACCCGCGCCTGTTTCCCGTGTCACGTCATATCCCTGGCCGAGATATTCCGCCAGATTGCCCCACCCGTCCCCATCCGGATCCAGGTGGGCATCGTTCACCAAGGGGCTCAACACGTCCGGATAGAGCAGTTCCCAGGCATCCGGAATCATGTCGCCATCCATGAAGAGTTCGCCGAAGGTCAGTCCGCCGGCGCTGGAATCGAAATCGCTCAATCCATCGCCAAACGTGTCCCAGTTGTTGGGATCGGTGCCGGCGAGATACTCGGCGATATTGCTCAATCCATCGCCGTCGCGGTCGCCGTAGGCGCCGTTGACGCCACTGGGATCGCCGGGGTCGAGGCCGTGGAGCACCTCCCACCAATCCGGCAGCCCGTCTCCATCGCTGTCGGCATCCATCATGGACATGGAGGCGCTCACGAACTGGGCATCGCCCTGCAGCAGGCCGGCATGGTCGAGATTGTTGCGTTGCATGTAGTTTTCCACGGTTTCCCCGCCATCGTCGGCAGAGAAATAGCCAACCATCTCGTCCTTGAAGGCGCGCAGGCGATCGACAAATACCGGCGGGCGCGTGTTGCGAAGGATTTCGTCCCCCGCCACATTCGGCAGAATGCGATAGCGCAACTCTTCATTGGCGGCATCGGCCACAAAGGGCAATACCGGTGTTCCGTCGAAGAAGGCATACGACACCAAGTCCACATGCTCCTCCCCGTCATCCACCGCATTCTCGGGAATCGGGGAGATCACCCGGCGCCCGGCCAGGATATCCTTGGCATCCAGTCCGTAGCGCATGTGCCGGCGGATCTCGTCGACCGCCCGGTCTTCGTTCCAGACGAGCACCTCGTCGATATCGGCTTCCAATGTCGGGTCGCCGATGCGCAGGACAGAGCCATTGTTGGGATACTGCCAATAGAACGCTTCGAAGGTGTCGCCGCCGCGCTCCTTGAATTGGTAGTAGTTCAGCGATTCACTTTCGAGTTGCCCGTTGATATACAGCCGCACCCGCAGGCTGTCGCCCACGGCGGCGAGGTGATGCCACTGGCCGTCGCGGATGTCCACCTCGGAGACCAGGGAGCGATAAGCGAGTTCCTGTGCCGCTTCCAACCGAACCAGGCGTTCCGCCTGGGTGGATTCTTCATCCTCCTCATCCTCATCTTTCTCACTTTCATACACCGGCGTGATGACGGTAATCTGGCCCCACCAATCAACCTTTGGCGTACCATCGTCCGCAATGGAGAGCGCTTCGGTAATGCGCCAGTCATTGCCCTGATCCACCAGCATCAGGTCCACTTGCCGGGTGACCACTCGTCCACCCGCGGCACCGGGCTGCATCCGGACCCAGGCTTCCAGCGTGAACTTATGCGTCGTGCGGCCGGCCCGGTAGGGCAACGGGTTGACGGGATCCGGGTATGTCGCGATTCGGCTGTGGTCATAGGTGTAGCCGTCTTCGATGCTGATCGTCGGGCGCCCAAGATAACTGCCATTGCCATTGATGCCCGTGCTGCGGAAACTGTTTTCGAGCGTCGCCACGGAGAACAGAAGCGTCTTGTTGTAGTTGGCATAGACCTCTTCCGCGCTGCGGGCGCGGTTCCAGATCCGAACCTCTTTCATCTCGCCGCGGAATCCAATGCCGCCGAGGTACAACCGCCCGCTCCGATCGGTCACGGGACGCGCCCCGGTCATGGCGCCGCGAATCTGCTCGATGCCATTGATGTACAGGATGATCTGGTTGTCGTCGGCGGAGTAGGTGGCGGCCAGGTGCGTCCATTGGCTCCGTGGAATGGTCTTGCTTCCGCTGTTGACATGGAAGGGAATGTTCCCGGCATCTTGCCGATTGAACCCGGCATAGACCGACAAATCGGGATTCAGCCCCACTTCAAACGTGGACAATTCACCATCCCGCGTCTTGCGCTGGACCAACGGCAGCGATGCCGCGGGCATGGATGTGGGCTTGACCCAGGTTTCCACGGTCCAGTTGCTGACCGCATACAGCATGGTTTCATAGCCGTCGACCTGTTCGGTGGCCATCACACTGCCCATGCCGTTGAACTTCAGCGCACGCGGAACAAACGGCGACTCGGACCGATACACCATGGTGTTGGCCGTCCGCTCATCCACATCGGAAATGCCGTCATCATCGGAGTCCAGATCGATGGGCGGCCAGGCGGATGCCACAAACTGGGCATCCCCCTCCAACTCGGCAACATTCTGCCAGCCCGTCAGCCAATCTTTAGCAAAGAAGCTGTTTTCGGCGGTGATCCCTCCGTCATCGAAGTTGAAGATGCGCTTGGGCGAGCGGTTACGGTCGACCCGTCCGTCGGCATCCGCCTCGGGCAGCAGCACGTCGCGCGTTCCCTGAATTTCAACGCCCGTACGGACATAGTCCCACACCCGAACGGCATCGATTTCTCCGCCGAAGCCTTCGCCGATCACGGTCTGGAAGACTCCTTGCAATGCGGACGCCGGCAGGCGGGCGCCCGTCGTGGAGGCCACGGCCTTTCCGTTCACGTACAGCCGCATCTGCATGGTCTCCGGATCGCGGACACCCGCCAAATGCGTCCACTCATTCAGCGGAATGACCTTCGGCGCTGGCAAGCGGACATCTTCATAGTTGCCGCCTTCTGCGCGGAAGGCATAGCGGATATAGGGCACGCGGTTGGCAATCCCGAGTTCATAATCCACCCAGGGTTGACCCATTGGCGCAAACCGCTCCGCGCGCTGGATGAAGATGCCATTGCGGCCGGCAAGTCCAACCGGCCGCACCCAGGTTTCGACCGTCCAGGGCAGGCTCGCATCGTGGGCGTGCTCGGTACGCACGACCAGCCGGCCACTGCCGGCAAGCCGCACCGCCCGAGTCACCACCGGGCTGCTGGAATCCAGCGGATCCGTCCCGGACGCGACTTCCTCGCCATCGCCCACCCCGTCATCATCCGTATCCCATTCGCCGGGATTGGTGCCAAGCTGTTGTTCCATCCCGTTGCTCAGCCCGTCTCCGTCGGAATCGGTATCATAATCGCTGACGCCATCCCCGTTGGTATCGACCATGAACGGATGGGTGCCGGCGAGATATTCGTACAGGTTGGTTAGACCGTCGCCATCGGGATCCTCGTCCGCAATCGAAGGTCCGTAGGGATCGAAATCATAGGCCCGATACCACCAGTCCGGAATGCCATCGCCGTTGGAGTCGGTCTCGGAGCGGACAAATTCCCCGTCATCCAGCACCGCGCCCGGAACCAGGCGGCCCGCGTGATGCCATCCATTGTTCCAATCCTGGGCAACGGTGAAATCTTCAACCGTGAGGCCGCCGTCAAAGCGCGAGCCGCCGTCATTGAAGGAGAAATAGGCCACCGGCGTGCCGGCGCCGCCCACGGCGCGAGCGGCATCCAAATATCCGCCGGATTGAACGAACCCTTCCCAGTTTTCGGATTTCCGGGCTGAATTCAGAATCATTTGCCGGATCGCCGTTACGCTCATGCCGGGGTTCTGGGAGAGGATCAGCGCCGCCACACCGGCCACATGGGGTGCGGCCATGGACGTGCCGCTCGCCGAACCGTAGCTGTTGTTGGGCAGCGTGCTCAGGATGGAGGAACCCGGCGCGGCGATATGTACCGACTGCTTGCCATAGTTGCTGAATGGCGACCGCAACCCGTTATGCTCCATCGACGCCACCGAAATGATATTCGGCAGGTTGTAGCTGGCGGGATAGAAGGGAATGATGTCGTTGTCGAAACTGGCGTTGCCGGCCGCTGCAATGAACAGATGTCCCATGTTGCCGGCGGTCTGGATGGCATCGAAGAGCGCCTGCGACTCGCCGTAGCCGCCCCAACTGTTGTTGCTGATGCGGGCGCCGTTCATCCAGGCATATTCAATGGCGCTGATGGCATCGGAGTACAGGCCGCCGCCGTGCGCGCCCAGGAACTTCAGTCCCATCAACTGGGTCCGCCAGTTGATGCCCGCAATGCCCAGCCCATTGTTCCCGAGAGCCCCGATGGTCCCGGCGACATGCGTGCCGTGGCCATGGTCATCCATCGGATCATCATCGTCGTTGTAGAAGTCATAGCCCCGGGTGGCCCACATATTGCCAGCCAGGTCGCCGTGCGTATAGTCAATGCCGGTATCGATGACCGCCACACGGGTGGCGGAAGATCCGGTGGTAGAGGCCCATGCGCCTTCGGCCTGGATGTCCGCTCCGGGGGCCCCGCCCGTCTGTCCGGTGTTCTTCAACGCCCATTGGCTGGCGTACATCGGGTCGTTCGGCGAACGAATGGCTTCGGCCTTGTAGTCCGGTTCGGCATAGAGGACCGCGGCGTTGGCCCGCACGGCCGCCAGTTTGTTGGACAGCGCGGCCCCATCCTTGATCTGCATGACATGGACCGGGGTAATCACGAAACGCCGGACCTGGGTCAGGCCCAAATCAGCGGATATCGCATCCACCTGTGCCTGGGAGACGCCGCCCTTGAACCGCACCAGCAGGCGGTCCGGGGCATGGTCATGCTGCAGCGCCTTTTCAATGGTCGGCATGCCCAGCGTAACCGGAGGCATGCCGGGCACGTATTGCATGGCCGCCGTGTAGAGGTCGTCGCCATGAACCGAGCGCCGGACGGAATCCCCATCCGCCGAGCCGGCCAGGATCATCACCTCATCCATGTGCCCGCGGAAGTTGTTTCCGTCCTCGTCACCGCCGATGCGCAACTCGCCGCGGTAGATCCGGTCTTCATACACGCCCAGGCCCCAGGGGGCAAAGGCGTCGGTGCGGTAGGTCGACAACTCTCCGTCGACGTACAGGCTCAACCGGTTCCGATCCGGCTCATACGTTGCGGACAAATGCGTCCACTCCCCGTCGGCGAGAGCCGTTGGAACCAGTTGGCCGCTCGTGACCTCACCCACCGTCGTGCCATCCACCAGGTACTCTACCGGCGCCCCGGCCTCGGAGAATCCGACATACCGGACATAGGGGCGCAGGAATCCGGCCGGATCGCGGCGCACGCCCAATTCATAGTTAACCCCGCATTCGGAGTACAGCGGGTTAAAGGCGCGGCGGCGAATCAGAATGTGCCGGCCGGAGTCGGTTTCCAAGTTCATCAGCGGGCCCGTTCCGGGGCGCACCCAGGCCTGCAAGGTCCAGGCGCGGAGGGCATGGCGCTCTTGATCGTTCACCCGGAGGTATCCGCTGCCATCCAGTCGCAGGGATTGCCAGTTCATCGGATCCAATGACTGGATCGGACTGGAAACGCCCTGCTCATCCATGGTGGTCGCGGGGATGGGATCGCCCGCCGCCCACACCAACGGCAAGCGCCGGCCCATGGCCTCTTCCCAGTCGGTCAAGCCGTCATCATCGGTGTCCACCAAGTCCACCCGCGTGTTGGACACGTTCTGTTCGTACAGGTTGTTCAGGCCGTCGCCATCCGAATCGCGCATTCCGTCCAAAACGCCATCCCCGAGGCTGTCGGCGTTGGTCGGGTCCAGACCCGCCAAGTATTCCGTGATATTCCACAGCCCATCGCCATCCGGGTCGGCCATGGGATCCCACGGATTCGGGCCATCCGCATGAGGATCGAAATCCGCCCAATGCAGATCCTGCCACCAGTCCGGAATGCCGTCGTTGTTCTGATCGATATAGAACATGACATCCGACGGTGCCCCAACCGGGGAAACGCCAACCACGGCTGCTCCGCGCGTACGGGCGGAACTCAACCAGTGATTCTTCCACTGGTGCATGCCGGCGGCGGCGGCAAAATCCTCCACCACGTTCCACGTCCACGAAGGATAATGCGGGGTGTTCGGGGCAATCACCCCGTCATCGAAGCGCAGGTATCCAATCAGCCCTTCTTCATCGCCCCGCAGGGGGAAGGCCGCCGGCACGTACTGGATTTCCAGCGCGGAACTGTCCTGCGGATGGGCCAGGGGGGGCGCGAGCACCTCCGGCGGAGTCGCCGACCAGATCCGGACTTCATCGATATGTCCGTCAAACCCACGCCCCACCCGGGTTTCAACGTGGCCCACGCCGCTGAGATCGGGACGTTGGGCCGTAAAGCGCTCCGCATACTTGACCCCGTCCACATCGATGGAGAGCCGCCCGGTTTGGGCATTGAACCCGGCGCGCAGGTGGGTCCATTGCTGCAACGGTACAATCAATCCCGCCGGCGGCAACACGCTGATCGTGGATCCATCGAAGGATGACGTAAACTTGGCCACCGGACGGCCATCCGGCTGGATGCCCAGGAAGTAGTTGTAACGCCCGCCCTGAATGGTCCGGGCAACGACTTCCGCATCATCGGCGGTTGGATTTTGGCGGTAGACCCAGGCTTCGACCACCCAGTTGCTCAGGGCGAAGCGGGCCTCGGGTGCCAGACGGACATAATTGGCTGGATCGCCGTCCACCGACAGCACCCGGTTCACCAAAGGACTCAGGCTGTTCAGCGGATCCGTGTTGTTGGCCACCTCCTCGAAATCATTGATTCCGTTGTTGTCGGTGTCCCACAGCCTCGGATCAGTGCCATGCTGCTGTTCCAAGTAGTTGACCAAACCGTTGCCGGAGAAATCCTGATAGCCATCCAGTACGCCGTCGCCGTTGGTATCGGCATCCAGCGGATTCGTCCCCACCCAATACTCATGGAGATTGTTCAGGCCGTCCTCGTCCGGATCCGCCATCGCGTCTGCTTCCGCCGGGCCCCCAAAGAAGATCTGCTCCCACCAGTCCGGCAGACCGTCTTCATCCGTGTCGATCTCGCCAAACACCCAGGCATACTCGGTTGCCGTAACGTAGTCGTTGTGTCCGTCGCGGCCGGGACCGGCCGGAATATCATCCGCCGTCCCCCAAACGCCATCTGGTCCCGGCTTCGCATCCGTCAACAGGTCTGGGAGCGGATAGTCGCCGAGATCGTAAGACCGGTCGAGTGGACGGCGGGCATCCTCAATCCCCAACCCGCCATCGTCAAACCAGTAATAGGACAATAGTGTTCCCGATGGGGCCTGGGATACGTGCATTTGGGACGAGATCATCCCGCCGTTGCGCGCCCGGGCCCAGATCCGGATTTCGTCCAAATAGGCATGAGTGAATAAACCTGCCGGATTGCGATTGAAGTGAGTGTCGATGAACAGCCGACCGATGCGCATATCCCGGGATTGCAACACCTGCTTGGCGGCGACCAGTTGACCGTTCACAAAGAGCCGCAAGCTCTTTTGGGACTGGCTGAACACGGCCGCCACATGCGTCCATTCCTCCACAGGCATCGCTCCGCCGGTCACCTCGATGGTCTGCCCGCCGGCCACCAGCAGCCTCACAAATGGAGCGTTGTTCTCCATGCCCAGAGCGAACGGCTCATCCCCATTATCCAGACGGTAGACGGCAATCCCGCCCGTCTGGTTGTCGGTCATCGGCTTGACCCAGGCCTCGACCGTCCAGCCTTCCGTCGAGCGGATGCCTTTTTCCACGTCCGCTTCTTCGTCGATGATGCCGGTTACAGGCTGTCCCGGCGGATCCATGGTGCCGGCAGGCCATGTAATGGTGGTGACCTTCCACCAAGCCTCTGGATTGGTGCCGTTGCCATCCGCTACCGGCATGTTGCGCGGACCGAACTCCACGAACTGCTGGCCATCCTGGCCTTCTTTCACCAACACCCGGACCGTCGACATCGGATTGTTGCGATGGCTGAAGTTGTTCATCCATACTTCGTATTCGCCGGCAATTCCGTTCCCGGCGATCAGCGTAACATTTTCGGGCCCCGTTCCCATGATGTCATCAATGTCCAACATCGAGCCGGGGATCTGTTCCTCCACGCTCTCGGGATAGCCGGGGCCACCCATGGTCCAGCCGCGATGGCGGCGTTCGGGATCCACCAGCCACGTATCAAGATCCCCTGGCACATCCCACGTCTGCGTCACGCGAATGTCGGCAGGATCAAATGCCCCGGTCACCGTAATGCTGTCGCTGCCCCCAACCCCGGCCACGTCGGTGGCCTCAACCCGTATCGCATTTTCGCCCGAATTGATGATGATGGTCCGGGTAAACTGATCCACGGGCCCCAGGTTCAAGATCATTTGCTCATTCACAAAGACCTGAACCGTCTGCAGGGGGTCTTCGCTCTCAACGGTCGCGGACAGTTCGATGAAGCGCTGCGGACTGCTGAATCCGTCCGCGGGCCCGGTGATGGTCACTTGGATTTCCCCGGCCACATCCGTTTCCAAAAATGCAAACCGCTCGCTAAAGGGAGCCTCCAGGCTGCGTCCGCGTGCCACCAAGCTGCGCTGGATCAGGGGGCTGCGCGAATGCAGCGGACTACTGATTTGATTGGCGACGCCATAGTCGTCCGCCGGATTGGGCTGGTCCTGGAAGATCTCCGCGCCGTCGCCGTAGCCATCGTCGTCCGTGTCCCAAAGAGATGGGTCGGTCCCGAAAATGAGGATCTCATCCAGATTCGACAACCCGTCATGATCCGAATCATACTCCCCATCGGACAATTCGCCGGTCGAATCCAACGAGTACGGGTTGTTCGGGTTGCCCCCCAGTATGTATTCCCAGTAGTTGCTCAGCCCATCGCCGTCGGGATCTTCGTTGGCGATCGAAGGCCCGCAGGGATCAAATCCATATTCGAGATACCAGGAATCCGGAATTCCATCTTCATTGCAGTCGCCTTCCACGACCACGATCTTGACATCGCTCCGGGCAAAGAAGAAGCCCGCGCCGGACAGAACCGCGCCGCGGTCCCACTGGCTCATCCAATTCTTGGTGGTGGTGAAATCCTCAGAGGTTGGAACAAATCCCCAGCGGCGCCACTCGGCCCCATCTGACCGGAATGACACGCCTCGATCCAGCAACTTGATATAGAGGTTCCCGCCATCGGTAGTGGCATCTGCGATGGGGTTGAGGCCCGGAACCGGCGTATTCCAGTCGTAAACGGTTTGGTCGCCGACATTCAGGAACCGATCGCCATCGTTGATCGCGAAATCCTCCCAATCCGTGCCGTTCCAGATATGGAACGACGCGGGGGCCTCCACAAAGTACACGTCGCCGACATTGGCCGATGGGGGAAGGTCACCGGGAACGGGGAAAACGTCCTCGACCGCCCAGCGGGCATCGGCCAGCCATTGCACGGTCTGGCCCCAGCGCCGCCACTGCAATGCCGCATTGGCCCGATAAAACTCGCGGCGGCTGACCCACCAGGCGAAATCGCCATCGTTGGCCGCCCCAACCATCGCTCCCTCGACGAAAAGCCGCGCCGGGGCCGGACGGCTGTACGTCTGGCCGCTTTCTCGAATGAAGATATTGCCGCCCGCGCTCCACGTGTCCCCTTCTATGGGTACGGCAGGAGCGCCAACTTGACGAACCGAACGGATGATCGCCGGATCGGGATTGGCAAGCGTGGCGACGGCCGTCCAGACGTTGGCCGTGGCGTCGTACTCGTAATCCCCAAGCGGGTCCACAAAGACCCGGACCCCGTTGCCAACGGACTCGAATATCCACGCTCCGGCTTCATGGTAGGTCGCAATGTTCCCTTCTTGGCCCGTCCAATCGCCTGCCGCCGGAGCATCCACGATATAGCGGGCACCGACCGAGGGGCTGCCGGGCGGTGCCGCCTGGATGCCGGCCACGGCGGGCGCATAGGAATGCGCCGCCCAGCCCCCATCGTCCAGCCGGAAGTACGCCACCAGATTGTCTTCGTTTCCGGCCAAGGGCGTATCCTTTGTGGCGCGAATATCCGCAACGGAACGCGCGGTGTTCCACAAGCGAATGTCATCTACGATGCCGCGGAACCCTTCGCCTACGCGGGTATGCAGAATCGGGCCGCGCCCGCTGATGGGCGGTCGGCTTATGGCAAGCTGGTCGGAAGCTACCATCGCACCGTTGACGTATAGGCGCATCGCGCCCGTCTCGTCGTTGTAGGTGGCTGCCAAATGGACGAGAGCTGTGGAGGGATACCAATCGTTCTGATTATTGTTCCACGGAATGCGAGCCGCCTCGTTGGTCACACTGCCCCGGATCGGGACAATAACGCCATTGCCATTGTTGTCGACATAGATATACCGCGCCTCCGCCGTCAGATTGGTCCCCACCTTGACAACGCGAAGTTCAAAGGTGGTGGCCCAAAGGCCGTTTGCCGTTTGCTGAACGGCGCGCCGCACGATCGATGCGCCCTGCCCATCTGCAAAATCGTCGAAGCTGGCCGGCAATACCTTTGCCTCGATCGTCCAGTTGTTCAGGCGCAATTCCGGCCGCTCGGGAATCAGCAAGAAGCTGCCGGGATTGCCATCAAATCGTAGGAGTCTTTCTTTGAGCGGGCTGAGGGAATTGATCGGCGATGTTCCGCCCGCAAAGTGCTCCGCGTCCGTCGTGCCGTCATCGTCCGTGTCCACCAAATCGGGGCGAGAACCCATCATTTGCTCGATGCGGTTTGGGATGCCGTCGCCGTCGAAATCTTCATCTCCATCGGGAATGCCGTCCGAATCCGTGTCGGACTTGCGCGGGTTGGTGCGCGACCAGTATTCGTAGAGGGCATTGAGGCCGTCACCGTCGTGGTCGCGGGTGGCATCCGGTTCGGGCCCATCGCCCACGGCCCAAGCCGGATCGTAATGGGCGATTTGCACATGATCCGGAGTGCTGATCTTGAACGGATTCATTTCGTGGATCAGCTTCCAGGCGTCGGGCAAGCCGTCGCCGACGGAATCGAACGCACCTCGCTCGCCGTCGATCATGCCCAGCACAGGCGCTACCCGGTTTGCATCGAACCGGAAGGAATCGAAGGCTGGTGCTTTCAATTGGGTCAAGTCATCGCTGTCAATGCCGTAGCCGCGATCCAGATAGAGGTATTCCAATCCAGGTGCGCCCACCACGCCTTCATCTGCCGGATAGTCATACCCCAGCAAACTCGTCCGTGCGCGGCGGGTATAATCCAGTGCTTGCAGTCCACCATCATCGAACGTGAAGTACGCAAACAAAGCATTCCGGAGTTCAGTCTCATACATGTCGGCCGACGAGTTCTGGAACGGGTCGATCAACTGCCCCATGTTGGCGGCCACGTCTGCCGACGTTCGCGGCACTCCCCAGATCCGCACCTCGTCCAGCCATACGTTATTGATGAAAGACGCCGCCGTCACGCCGATTTGGGCCGGCAAGGCGTGGTTAACGCCCAAAACCAGCTCCCCGCCTTCCTTGACCCCAATCTCGGCGGCGCTTTCTTCGAGCACCTGCAAGGATTGCTCCAGCAATCCGTCCACGTAGAGACTCAGGTAATTTTGCGCGTGATCGAAGACGCCGGCCAGGTGTACCCACTGGCCCTTGGGAATCCGCCCCCCCGAATTGACCTGGTACCGCTTGCCGCCCAAGGTCTGGAATCCAATGAAGGGCACGGAATTGCTCACGCCAAGCTGGTAGCCAGCACGGCGAAACGGCCCGATAACCACCGAGCCTTGGATGAATGCGCCATTGTAGAGCAGGTTCCCCTGATCCGTAAGGAACACCCATGTCTCGACCGTAAAGTCCCGGCTGAACAGGCGCCGGCCCTTTTCGACTAGATCGGGATTCGGCACGCGGAACCCGGCCTCGGACGTCACCAACGCCGATCGCGGCGTAAATGGATCGCTGGGATGGACCGGACTGCTGGGCACCTTGCCCACCTCAATATCAGCCTGAATCTCAAGGGAATCCGGCAGGCCATCGTCATCCGTGTCGCGACCCGGCATCGGCCATTTGTAGGGTACATTGGCGGTAATATCGATCCCCGGGGTGCCGTCAAGGGGGGGGGGCACAGCGCTCAGCAGGATATCCACACCATCGGTGTATTCACCGTCTCCGTCCACGTCAAACCACAAGTGGTCCACGCCAGGCTCGTAGAACCCCGTCAGGCCGACATCCTCGAACAGAAATCCGGCGACGGTTGTTGCAAAAGGATTGAATACATCCGGCAGTCCATCATTGAAGTCGCGCAAAGGCGGAGGCGGGGGCGCACCGGGAATGGGGCGATATTCGCCCGCGTCAAAGGCTGCCGCATCGAAAAAGCCCGGGAGTTGTTCGGGATCAAAACTAGTTGTATAGGCGGTGTCGTAAATACCCAGATAATTGTTGGGCGACTGATAGGCCCGCTCGCTGCCGACGGGGGGATCGGATTGCTGGCCCATGGATGCCCCGAACAGTTCGTCAACACGCCGATTGACCACCCGCGTGATCCAGGGGCTGGTTTCATCGCCGGTGCCGGTTCTATAGTCGATGCGATAGCCATCTTGCCCGTAGTATTCCTCGATGTTCAGCAGCCCGTCGCCATCGGGATCGCCGAGCGGACCGCTGGGATTGATAAACCCCTGTAGCGTAACCAGCGATTGGTCCAAAGGATTCAACCCGTGTTCCACCAACCAACCGTCAGGCAAATAGTCCCCTGCGGATCGTGCATTGTTTGGATTGGTCCAGCGCTGAACGGCCGAATTGGGGTCGGCAGAGTTGAGAGGATAAATGCTGAAACGAGTGACCGGATGCCCCCACTGTACGTCGCCCGGCACCAACTCGTTGTCGCCGACGGTGTCGAAGTTCGCGCGGTTCATGTAGCCCGGAGCAACCAGCATACGGCGCTCCGCGGCCACAGTATAGCCATCAACAGATATCCAATCGCCAGGGACCCCTCCCGGCGCGGCCGGAATGCTATTCCCCTGCCAAAATCTCCCCAGAAGAGGGTGGATACATTGTTCGCGGAAGGTAGTCAGGCCATCCATATCCGGATCGGCATTCGGATCGTCCCACTGAAAAGGATCCAGCGAACCCCATTGGTACTTGAAGGAGTCAATCAAGTTGTCGCCGGTCGAATCGAAATTCAAAGGCAGAGTATAGTTGGCACCTGGTTGGCCGAATTCGGGAAGAGTCAGCGGGTTCGCAGCCGTGGCGTGCGGCAATGATGGGAAGGAAGTTCTGCCAGGCCCCAAGCATTCTTCCAGATTAGTCAAACCATCTCCGTCCGGGTCCGCATGGGGGGCATTCAACGGGTCAACCGACCCATCATCCCGCGGGTTCAGCCCCGTCCGGATTTCCCAGGCATCCGGGATACCGTCACCATCGGTATCACTGGCAAATGGATTGGTTTTCGTCTCCCTCTTCAGCCAATCCGAAACGCCATCGCCGTTGGAATCGACCCGGGTCAAGGAGGGCCCGGGTAGAACGTTGGCGGGTGGGAATGGGGCCGCCGTGGCAGAATTCCAGCCGAAATAATAATCCACACCGTTGATTGTGGAAACCCACCCGTCCCACTCCTCTTCATTCGTCAATCCATCGCCATCCCAATCCTCGGCTGGGTCATAGCCTGGCTTGTACTGGGTGTTTCCATCACCATCCAACTCCGCCATTTCCGGCCGGGAGAGGGCAAACGACTCGTAGGTTGGGTGCCGCGTATAACTGGGCGGAGAAAGTTGAGCCAGCACAACGGTAGGCAGGGCGCACACCAAACCAGCGCACAGGAAGGCCAACGCGCCAATGAACGAGCATGTTGCGGATGTCTTGGTTTTCATAATGGATTCCTTCTCGATCGGATCACGTGTGCAAACGGTACTAAAAGGGAATTCACATCGGTGGTTCATGGGGGGCCTCATAATGGTCCAATGGCTCTGCCGACTCCAGAAGAGTTGGTGCCGTCAAAAGATGGGCAACGCGCTTCCGCTCTTGCATCAGTTTGAGCATGGCGCGCTCCTGCTTAGCGATGCTGTCCAGTTGAACCTTAATCTCCGGGATCTCATCAAGCACCCCTTCAATCTGCTGGCGCAACCGGTTAATCTCCGCATTGATTTCGACGACACGCTCATCGGTCAGCCGGGCCTGGTTGCGGTCCTCGCGCAAGGTGATGCGGAATTGGTGAAGTTCCGCTGTCCCCTCCCGCAGTTCCGTGTCGATCTCGGCCAGACGGCTTCGCAGTTCTTCCGGAGAGAGGGACTCCAACGCCGGCTCTTCCACCACTTCCTCGATGGCCGCCGGTTCATCCGCAACATCTTGCTCGGAGATCTCAACCTGGGCCATTGCCCCGCATGCCCCAAAAATCCAAATAAAAGCGATCCCGCCAAAAACCCAGCACGCGCCTGCTTTTTTCATCATGCGTTCTTCCTTCGCTACCCAAGCCAAGGGCCTTATGCCCTAGTTGTGCGGAGTAGACCTGAAAAGAGCGCCGCTGGCAATCCTAAAATGGTCAGGGACAAGAACGTCAAGAGGCCGGCGGCGGCTTCTCGGCGACATCCCGCCACGGGCGGCTGTGGCACCCGGACGATTGGGCCGGCGCAATGGGTCTTTCGTTCGCCGGGGGACCGGCGGAACGGCACCGAAAACCGGCTACCGGGCCGGCCGGGGCGTCTGGACCCCGGGAGTCGGCTCGGGCTTCTTCCCGCCGGCCGAGGTGATCACCCCGCTGGTGTTGCAGCGCAGGCAGCGCGTCGAGCGGATTTGAGCATCCGCTTTGCCGCGCCCTGGGGCCGTCTGCCGAGATGTTTGAGACTGGCGCGATTCGCGCCGCTCCGTCACGCCCATCCCGAGGCAATCGGGACAGATCTTTTGCCCTGGGCTTACCTGTACCGTTCGGGTTCCCAATCCATTGCAGATCGGACAGGGATATACATGATTGGCCCCGCGACCGTCGGCATACGTCAACCGGGTTTCCCCTTGGCACGTCGGACATACGACCCGATGGAGGCTGGGGCCCACCACCTCCGCAACAACAGGCGCCGGCGGGGGCGCTTCGGCTTCCCGCCCCCCCATCAAAGCATCCAGATAGGTGGACCGCGGCCACTCGGCCGGGGCATGCGCATCGTACAGCATGTAGGCCCCATACAGCGCCACCACCGCAATCACAACCTTCACCATCATCTGAATCATGTCTTCCTCCCAACCCCCATCCAACCCGAATCCCCCCCCTCCGGCAACCCCAAAAAAGGGGTCAGCCCGTGAATTGTAGCATTTTTAATCCCATCCCCCCTGCCCTCCACCTCCTCGCCTCCCCGTATTCCCCGCCAATGGGGTCGGAATTCAAGAAAACAGCCAAGCAGGAAGACAGGAAAAACAGGAACACAGGAAACTGCGTCGAGCCTATGTACACGTAATAGAAGTACGGATGAAGGGGGACGAAGAGTATATTCCGCGCGACTGCGTCGCGCGGAATGCGGCGCTCACTTCGTTTCGCGGCCTGTCCCGGCGCCTTGCGCCGGAACAAGCCGCGCACCGCCTACTAACTACTGACTTCCGGCCCCTGCCCCCTGCCCTCATTTCCCCATCCGTGGGCCTCCGAAGGCATCTGTTGAACCATCCGGGTACCCCACACGGGACGGAAAGGCATCTTCCCGCCGATCCTGCATCTCCCCTTCGAGATTGGCAGGGGCGTAACCGAGGTGATAGAGTTCATTCGAAATCAAGCGTGAGGTCAAACATGCCAACCACATCTGACATCATACACGAAGCGGAGTCACTCCCTGTCGAGGAACGAGCGGTTGTCGTTGACTCTCTACTGCGATCTCTCAATACACCTGACCCAGAAATCGACCGCAAATGGGCCGCCGTCGCCAAGCAGCGACTTCAAGAACTACGCTCCGGCCATGTCAAATCGATCCCCGGAGAAAAGGTTATTGCTAAGATACATCAACGATTCGCTTTATGACCTTTGACTTTCATCCTGAGGCGGATGAGGAGTTGGTCGATGCGATCGCATACTATGAAGATTGCGCCCCCGGATTGGGCATTGACTTCTCACGCGAAATTTTTGCCACTATTCAAAACGCCCTCGATTATCCGACGATGTGGCCGGAGATCGAGAAAGAAGTCCGCCGTTGCCTCGTTCACCGCTTCCCTTACGGAGTTCTATACAGCATGGAGCCTCACGGCATCTTTATTCTCGCCGTCATGCATCTCCACAGGGATCCTGGCTTCTGGAAACACAGATTGGGAACGGGCAAAACCCCGCAATGAATCTTTCGGCAACCCCATCCTTCCATCATTCCACTATTCCAGCGCCCAAGCAGGCCCGGATGCGGGCAATATCCAGAATTTCGACAGAATAGCCCGCCGGGTCAGCCCGGGTGATGGCAAGACCCAACCGATATTCGGCATCTACGAACGGGCAAAGGGCGATGCCGACGCCATCCGGCTGGCCGGAGCGGAGCATCCGGGCCGGGGGGCCCAACTCAACGTGTAGTTGCCCCATGGATTCGAACAGCCCCTCGCCGCGGGTCTTGATGTAGCTCTCCTTCAGCACCCAGATTTCGCAGAAGGCTTCGGCCCAACGCGCTGGCGAAAGCCCCGAAAGAAACCGGTTTTCTTCCGGCGAGAAGAAGCGCCGGGCGACATCCTCGCGGCTTCTGGAGACCTGCTCGATGTCCACGCCGACCGGATGGCCGGCGGTTGCGCAAACCGCCCACTTGCCGGAATGCGAAAGGTTGAAATGGACGTCCGGCCACTCTGGAAGGAACGGCTTTCCGTGGGGGCCGGTTTCGATGCGCGGCGGGAATGGACCATCGGGATGCCTTCGGCGAAGGGCAACCGCCAGCAGCAAGCCCGCACCGATGGACCGCGCGCGATCCTCCCGGCGCATCCATCGCGCGGCAGCCGCCATCCGTTCCGCATCCACCCACCGGGACCAGTCGAGCCGGTCGGGATCCAACGGCGTGATATCCAGGGCGTGAATGATGGGGGGTGTGTTCACGGCCATTAGATCAACAAGCTCGACGACCGAGGCGTCCGTCGGCTTTCGTCGGCTCCTGACCTCTGTCCCCTGTCCACTGACCTCTGTCTCCTGTCACCTGTCTCCTGAGCTCTTTCCCCATCCGTGGGACGCCGAAGGCATCCGTGGGACCATTCCTTGTGGCCTCCTGCAACCTGCAACCCGTAACCTGCCACCTGCAACCCCGCCCAACATCCAATGTCCACGTCAGGGGCTACGGATACACCCCGCGGAGGGTGGCGGCCTTGGCGACGCGACTGACGGCCAGGATTTGCGCGGCCAACCGAAGATCGCACTTCTCGCGCTCGGCCACGTCGTAGACATCCCGACAGCTCCGAAGCATCAGGCGGTCGAGGCTGCGGTTCACATCTTCCTCGTCCCAGAAGTTCGCCTGAAGATCCTGGACCCACTCGAAGTAGGACACGGTCACACCGCCGGCGTTGGCCAAAATATCCGGCACCACGATCACGCCGTTCTGGGCCAGGATTTCATCCGCCTCCGGGGTGGTCGGCCCGTTGGCGCCTTCGACGATAATCTTCGCCTTCACATCGGCGGCGTTATCAACCGTGATCTGGTTTTCCAGCGCGCAAGGCACCAGAATGTCCACCGGCATGGTGAGCAGTCGTGCATTGGCTTGTTCCGAATCGGCCACGAATTCGCCGCCGCCGAACCCGGCCAGGCCCCGGCGCGGGTCTTGCCGCACATGCGCCAGCAGCGCCGGGATATCCAGCCCGCGCGGATTGAACAGCCCGCCGCCCACATCCGCAATGCCCGTGACTTTGAATCCCTTGCCATGCAGAAACTTGGCCGCGGAACTGCCGACATTGCCGAAGCCCTGCAGCGCCACCGTGCTTTGGGCCGGATGCAACCCCTGTCGTTCCGCGGCGGCGATCAGGACGGTCGCCACCCCGCGCCCGGTCGCCTCCAGGCGGCCCTGGCTGCCGCCGATTTCCACCGGCTTGCCGGTCACCACCCCTGGCACCGCGTAGCCAACCGTCATGGAATAGGTATCCATCATCCACGACATAACCTGCGGATTCGTGTTCACGTCCGGCGCCGGAATGTCCTTGGCGGGGCCAATGATGATCGAAATCTCGCTGGTGAAGCGCCGGGTCATGCGCTCGATCTCGCCCAGGCTCATGCGGCCCGGATCGCAGATCACGCCGCCCTTGGCCCCGCCATAGGGCAGGCCGATCACGGCGCACTTCCATGTCATCAGCATCGCCAGCGCCTTGACTTCGTCGAGGGTGACCCCCGGATGGTAGCGAACGCCGCCCTTGGTGGGGCCCCGCTCGGAATTATGCTGCACCCGGTAGCCTTCAAACACCTCCACTCGGCCGTCGTCCATCCGGGTCGGGATCGATACCACCAAGGTCCGTTGGCAGTGGCGCATCTTGGCGTGAATGCTGGGGTCTAGGTTTGTTCGTTTGGCCACATGATCCAATTGCTGGCAGGCCATGTCCCAAAAACTGAATTTCGCGCTCATTGGTTGTCCTCCTGGTTTTCGGTCGCGATGCTACACCCGTGCGGTCCCGTTTGAACAGTCGTAACTACTCAGGTAGCCGCCCCAAGGCGGGCGGGTACCTGAGTAGTCACCTATTGAACTACTTCAGATCTTCCATGGGCAGGATTTGTTTCACATGCCGGACCGTCAGAATGGAAACCTGACGAGCATCGATGCGATAGATGATTCGATAATTGCGCCAGATGAGTTCACGGATGTCGTTGCGGGGAGTTTCGGGTATCTGTCTGCCGCTGTCGGGAAACGGCACCAGTTGCCCCACGCGAGCGAACACGTCGCCAATCCACTTCTCGGCGGCGATCGGATTGTCTTCCGCGATGTAGGCGGCGATTTCCGCAATCCGATCCATGGCCAGTGGGGCCCATTGCACCTTCATCGGTGTACCTTGGCCAGCACGTGCTTGAGCGCGGCATCGTGCGAAAGACCCTCCCCACGCGCGAGTTGATCTTCAGCCACGCGGATATCCTCGAGAATCTCAATCTTCCCCATCAACCCCTCATACTCCGAGACGCCCAGAAGCACGGCAGTGGATTTGCCGTGATGGGTAATCACCAGTGGACGCCTGGTCTTGCGGATTTGGCGGATGCACGTCGTGACATTCGCACGGAATTCGGATAGGGGCTTGATGTCTTCGTCTAAATTAAGGCGTGTCATGCGTCATCTCCTTTGCACAATAAAACGTACATTATAACGCACGCTCGTCAAGGCCCAACCGCCGGGACAACCGCG
>Ga0334882_1000270_pt1 | contig 90040 bp, 69 predicted proteins | sample GraSluR1_MG_5_FD_207226 | JGI IMG/M metagenome (GOLD analysis project Ga0334882, IMG submission 207226) | Sludge microbial communities from methane-producing bioreactor in Wageningen University, Netherlands - Granular Sludge_15_04-R1 | ecosystem: Engineered > Bioreactor > Anaerobic >... | reverse complement strand
CCCGGGTTCTTTTTTGTCGCGGTGCCGGACGGCGCTTTTGGGGTTCTGGCGACTTTCGGGGTGGTTAGGCGACCGCCGCCGGGCTATGGGGTGGTGTTAAAGTGCGACTTCTTTCAGGAGAGTCATATAAGCGTATATATCATCCCTTGCCCTTCCCGGTCACCGGCAAGGTGAAGTAGAACGATACACCTTCAGTGTGATTTTCCGGGTAGATTTTACCCCCATGGGCCTCGACTGCGAGCCGACAGAAGGCCAAACCCAACCCATAGCCCTGCCCACGGTATTCGCCGGCGGAGAATTTCTTAAACAGACGCTCTTTCATATCTTCGGGAATAGGCTTGCCATTGTTATAAACCTCGATCGTAACCCACTCGCCCTTGTGCGTAGCCGTAATACGAATTACACCGCCCTTGCGGGGGATGAACTTAAACGCATTGTCTATCAAGTTATGGAAGATACGCTCGACCACTTCAGGATCAGCCCACAACTTGGGTAAATTCGTGGGAACATTGACCTCAAACACGGTCTGGTTCGATGCAACCTGAATCCGGCCCTTTAACGCCTCAATAATCTGCCGCAACGCAATAACTCCCTGGCGCAGTTGGAAGCGCCCGGTTTCCATACGCCCAATGTCCAAAATCGCATGAACCAGCGTGAGTAGCCGATCGGTATTGCGCAGTGCTAAATTGGTTATGTCGGGAATAGAAGTGTGCAGCGTGGGGTCATCCATGATTTGTAAGGCGTTTTGGATGATCGAAAGCGGATTGCGCATATCGTGAACAAGCATGTGAAGCAAATCATCGCGCATGCGCTCCAGAGCCTTCTGTTCAGTTACATCACGCAATACAAAGAGGCTTCCCTGAAGCGCGTCTTGATGGGCATAAACCGGCCAATGATAGACTTGAATCTGCCGTTCCTGCGCCCCGGTAAAAGTTGGCGTCGCCTGTTCGCCAGCCAACGTGGGAGATTCCAACTGCCGGGCGCTGCGCGCCAACCATTGCGCCAACTGGGGTGCGCAGGATTCCACGGCAGCGATAAGCTCCGAAAACACGCGCCGTTCCCACTCAGCAGAAAAACCCGGCAATGTCAGCAAATCCATTGCGCGCCCATTCACATACTGCACCGCCAACTGTTGACCAATGAGCAAAATGCCATCTTGCGAGGATTCCAAAATAGCGCGCAAACGGCTTTCCGTCTCCATACTTTGCTCATAGAGACGCACCCGGCTCAATGTAGCTGTCCCCTGCTGCAACAACGCCATCACCGCTGCGTAGTGGCGCGCCGCGAGCGGGTCCTCACTGCACAACAACAACCCCACCACGCCCAAACTCTCGCCGGTCGGCAAATGTAGAGGAAAATACAAAGCTTGCCGCGCGCCCACTGCCGTCACCTGCTCCCAGTAAGCGTTAGAATCTGCATCCAATGCGGTGATGCGCATTACATGACGCGCTTGATGGCATTGTTCCAACAATACGCCTTCATCCTCCCAAACCACACCCTCCAACCAAGGTGGCGCATCCAGATCAAGATCACGGTTGTAATAGACCCGCGTTCGCTCCCAGCCTGCACCCACACAACAATAGAAAGCCAACGCGATGACGTTCTTCTGTAGCAAATCGTGCAACGTGCGCAATAACAAAAACAAGGCTGCGCGCGTGTTGGTTTGCACCAGCAACGCAGCGCTGGTTTCATAAAGATGCTGCACGGCGCTCAACTGTTCCTGGAGCTGGCTTGCCAGCTGCCCGCGCTGCACCGCAACGGCCAGCTGATCAGCGATAGCGCGCAACAATAGCTCGGCCTCAGCCGTGATGGGGCGCCCATGCGGACGATTGAGGCTCATCACACCAACCGCTTGCCCTTCCACCAACAAGGGTAGGCTAATCTGCGCCTTAATGAAATGTGCCTGTTCTTCCGCAATGTCCGCACGCAGCGTCCCAACATCCGGAGCCAACAACGCCCGCCGCTCAGAAAACGCTTTACCCGTAAGCCCTTCACCAGAACGATAGACACGCACCCGTGCGACGACATCCTCTGCCAACCCTTGAGACACACGCAATTGGAGCTGCTCATCGCGAGGGTTCCACAAATACAGCCCACCACGCTCCATCTCAGCGAAGTGTAACGCGCGTTCCAGACCCAACTGGAGGATATCATCCAAATTAAGCGCCTGGTTGACAGCAGAAATGACTGCATTGAGGCCTTCGAGATAGCTTTGCCGATTACGTGCATCCTCAAAAAAGCGGGCATTTTTCAGGGCGATGGTGGCATAATCGGCAAACGCCCTGAGGGGTTGTACATGCGTAGCATTGAAAAAACCCGGATACTGGCTATCTACGTTAATCAGCCCCACCACTTCATTGCCGATGATAATGGGCGCAGCGGCATAAGAGCGCAGCCACTCCAAACCCGGTGTGCATACCCATTCCGGATCAGCATGCGTATCAGCCACCACTAGCGGAGAACGTTTCTCCAACATACGGCGGATATTAACTGCTTGCAACGGGAAGCGATTGCTGCGCACCACCTCCTCACACTCAAACGCCTCATACCCACGCCAGCGCACTGCGCAGGTATACCCCTCTTCAATAAGCATAATGTTGCTCGCATCATGCGGAACCACCCGCTGCAACTGCACCAAAATCTCATCCAGCACTTGATCTAGTTCCAGAAAGCGCGTCAGTGCAGAGGCGGCCTCAGCCAACGCCTGAGACAACTCCCGTTGTGAGCGTTCCTGTCGAAAGAGATACTCGTTATACAAAGTAAGCGCAGCCTGATTGACAAAGGTGAGCGCCAACGAAAGTTCGGGTAAGGTAAAAGGCTGTGTTTGAGTGCGCGCCAACAATAAGGCGCCTTGGCGGCGTTCCGGGATCTGAAAGGGCAATGACAGGAACGTGCGAAAATCTTCCTTATGGGCAACAGCGGCTAATGCAGGCAGGTCTTCCCAAACATCGGTAACGTGGAGCAATGTATGGGTGTGGGTGTGATTCATGGCGAGCTGGTGTTGATAGGCACGCAAGAGCTCCTGCGCACCTGCTTCTGAAAAGCCCTGAATGTAGTGAATTGCAAACGCGTCTTCGTGAGTAGAAAAGAGCAGCAGATGATCAACGGGCAACACTTGCCCGGACAGTTCTCCAACTTCAGCCAGCAAAGCCGAAATACTCAACGTAGGGTCGAGTTTTTTCAGCGCCTCAGAAAAATACCGGTGACGATGTTCCAGTTCCAGATTTTTCTCCAGCTGACGCTCGTAGACAATGGAGAGCAGCAACGGCGACAACAATGCGGCAGCAGTCTCGAATGTCTCCGGCGACGGGGTCTCCGACAGCGCACCGCAGAACAACAACCCAACAGGTATCGCCGTATGGGAAGGGAACGGCAAGGTCCAACCAGGTACAACAGCAGTAGGCGACAACAAACCCACACCACTGAAGCGTTCCGGCCAATGCACAGCCATCGGGAAAGACGGGAGTTCTTCCCCCCACTGAGCGGTGTGTTGTAAGACAAAATCGCCGTTGACGAGCACCAACTGCCCCCAATCCGCTCCGGTGAGAAGCGTAAGGAGCTCCAACACGGACGCGAGGCGCTCCGGCCAGGCAGCACGATGCTGCTGAGAGAGGTGCGCAAGCCGCTGTTGAAATTCCTCAAGTGTGAGCATCCTGATTCCCCTTAAAACAATAAATCTCCAACGCAATTGAACCTGTCCGAAAATTCCGGCGGGGGTGGGGTTCGGCAGGCTCACCCACCGCCTGCCGAACCCCGGCGGTGGTTTCGACAAGCTCACCCATCGCCTTTGTGAATTTTCGGATAGATTCTTAACTAAACCGTATTTGTCTACCGTACATTTTCCAAGCGCATTCAGTTTTAGCCACGAATTAGCACGAATTTTACGAATTTCTTATTGTTTTCGTGTTAATTCGAGTGAATTCGTGACAAAAATCTACAAGTGTACGGTAGCAAAAACCGTATTAGAATTCACTGCTTCTATGGATAAGCATCAAAAGAAACACTCCGTGCCCTGAATGCCCCCGAATTGCAACTAAGGTTAGTTATCAGCAGATACACCTCTCTCAGGCCCGGCGGGCACGCTCCCAGGCTTCAACGAGAGCACGGCGCACAAGAACTTCGGCCATTTCCAGGCGGTACGCGGGGGAGCCGCGAAAATCGCCCACAGGATGGAGCTCAGCCAGGGCCGGTTGTAACGCAGTAGCAATTTTATCCGGTGAGAGCAACTGGCCCTTGAGTAGATGCTCGGCCTTGTGCAACCGGACCGGGGCCACGTCCGCCCCGCCAACTGCAATCCGCAACGTTGCTGGCAGGCCCTCCTCTACCCCAACGTAAACGGCCGCACAGACGATGGGCTGGTCTTTAGGCGTGCGCCCGACTACAGTGAAGGCCGCGCCACTGCGCGCCGGCGGACGCTTAATGCGCACGGCGGTCAACAGCACGCGCGTCTTCACGAGCCGGTCACGATAGGCCACGAAGCTGGTGAAAGGGGCCGTGTGCATCAGGGGATCGGCATAGAGGATTTCGGTATCCAGCACCAGCAGCGCGGTAGTGAGCGGGTCAGCAGCATCAGCAATGATGAGCGCGCCACCCAGCGTACCTTGCTCGCGCAGGTTACGGGATTGCGTGAAGTCGGCGGCTGTCGCCAGTAAGCCATCGGCGATAACGCCAGCGTCGCTATGCTCGATGATAGCTTGCAGCGAGGCACACGCACCAATGCGTACATTATCCAACGTACCCTCAATGACACCCAGCCCCACATCCTGCAAATCCACCACCGTCTCCAAGTGTGGATCACCCTGGGCTACCACCCATGCTCCGCCGCCCAGATAAACCGCGTTGGGATTGGATTGCGCCATCGCCACCGCTTCTTCAACAGAAGTGGGGCGCAGATAGTTTTTTACGTTTCGTAGCATTCATACCTCCGTAGAAAATCAACGAGTCAGCGAAAAGGCGAGAAAGCGAAAAAGCGAGTCAGCGAAGGTGAAAGATAATGCTCGCAGCTTGTTGCTGGCTGCTTGGTTACTCAGTAACTCCGGCCATGAGCAGGCCGAGTCGCGCGGGCGTGGCCTCAGCGCGCGGCAGAATGCCCATGATGCGGCCTTCGTAGATGACAGCGATGCGATCCGCCAACGCCAGAATCTCGTCCAGGTCTTCGGAAATCAACAGAATGGCGGCGCCATGGTTGCCCTCCGCTTGCAAGCTGCGGGCGCGCTCTTCCAACAGGCGTTGGTGAACATATTCCGTCGCGCCGATGTCCAGCCCGCGGGTAGGTTGCGCTGCGATAATCACGCGCGGCTCGCGAGAGAGCTCCCGCGCCAGAATGATCTTCTGGATATTGCCGCCGGACAGGTTCTTGACCAACGTCTCCTGCGAAGGAGTTTTTACTCGGAAATCGCGGATACGCTCAGTCGCCACGCGGGCAATCGCCTGAAAATCGAAAAATCCGCGTTTGGCATACGGCGGATTGTGATGTTCGCGCAAGATGAGGTTCTCCGCCACCGTGAAGTCCTTAATCATGCCATCGCGCATCCGCTCTTCGGGGATGTAGGCCAGCCCGCGCGCTACGAGCTGCGCCGGATGCGCGCCGGTAATATCGACGCCTTCCAGTAGCACTTGCCCGCGCGTGGCCGGGCGCAGGCCATTGATGACCTCGGCTAGCTCGCGTTGCCCATTACCGGAGACACCCGCCAGCCCCAAAATCTCCCCCGCGCGAATCTGTAAATTCACCACGTTCAACGCTTCCATGCCCCGATCACTATCGGCGCACAGATCGCGCAGTTCCAAACGCACCTCCCCCGGCGTCACCGCTGACAACTCCTTCTGGAGATTCACCTCCCGACCCACCATCATCCGCGCCAAATCGCCTTTCGTCATCTCGCCGCGCGGCTGTGAACCAGCCACATAGCCATCGCGCAACACCGTTACGCGGTCACTAATCGCCAACACTTCATGTAACTTGTGTGAAATAAAAATAACTGAGTGCCCATCGCGCACCATTTGCTTGAGGATGATGAAAAACTCGTCCACCTCCTGCGGGGTGAGGACGGCCGTTGGCTCATCGAGGATAAGTAAGGCCGCACCTCGGTAGAGCGCCTTGATAATTTCCACGCGCTGTTGCTGGCCCACAGAGAGCTGCCAGATACGCGCACTAGGATCAATGTGCAAACCGTAGATATTGCCCAGTTCGATGATGCGTTCGGAAACAACGGCTAAATCGGTGAGCGCGCCGCGCGAAGAAGACAAGCCTAGCGCAACGTTCTCTGCAACGGTGAGGGAGGGGATCAGCATGAAGTGCTGGTGAATCATGCCAATCCCCAACCCAATGGCATCCACAGGGGAACCGATATGGACGGGTTGCCCGTTGATGCGCAGCTCACCCTCATCAAGCCGATAGAGACCGTAGAGGACTTTCATGAGCGTGCTTTTACCGGCGCCATTCTCACCCAGAAGCGCGTGAACTTCGCCCGCGCGCACATCAAAGTACACACAGTCGTTAGCACGCACGCCGGGAAAGCATTTGGTAACGCCCAGCATTTCCAAATGCTCAATGCGAGGCTTTCCGGAGGGCAACACGTCTTGGCTGTTCATGGTTTCTCAGGGCATGCTGTCAATCGAACCGGAGATAATGCCGTTAGTTGCTGCATCAGCTAACTGCCGCACTTCAGCAGGTAAGTTGAAAGCCTCATTGTACTCCAGGTACAGACCCTGATTTGCCAGGGTGATCTCGAAAGAGCGCCCCCCCAACGTCCCGGCCTGAACCAATTCAATGATCTCCATGATAATGCCCGACCAGTCGTAAATCTGGTTGGCAACGACAATATCGGGCGCGAGCGAAGTCTGGCTGGCCTGCGTGCCGATCCAGAGCACACCGTTGTCCTTCGCCACACCAATCGCGCCCACGACCATCTGCGCGGTGCCGGCCATCACATCGGCGCCGGCATTGATGTGCGTCTGCGCGGCCTCAGAAGCCAACGCCACATCGCTGAACGAGCCGATCCAGTTAACATTGACCTGCGCATTGGGATTCTGTGCGCGGACGCCCAGCACAAACCCATCCACATACAGCTTGGCGTCACCGGTCTCGATAGGGCCGACCACGCCGACAATGTTGCTCTTGGTGAGGGCACCGGCTATCACACCGTTGACGTAGCCACCCTGCTCAGAGCGCGCTTCGTAGGCAAAGATGTTAGGAAGCCCAAACGTATCTACCGTAGTACCCCAAGCGAAACTGACGTTGGGGAAATCGGGGGCGATCTCTTGTAGCACACCGCCATACTGCGAGCCATGCGCGATAACCAGGTCATACCCCTGGCTGGCATAGTCGCGGATGGCTGCGCCGGCGTCATCTACCACAAACATATTGTCAGAGATAACAAAGGTCAACTTATCCGGCCCGCCCATCTGCTGCTGAACTTTGAGCATCGCATCGTTGATACTCTGACTGAAAGCCAGGTCATTGATGGCACTAGGGGTAACAATGGCGACACGGAAGGGCTGGTCGCCCGTCTGCTCACCGCTAGAGCCACCGCAGCCACTCAGTAACAGCGCAGCCAACAGCAACACCGATATCCATTTGTTCCACTTAGACATGAGATTCGCTCCTTTTGTGATGAGAGTTACAAATTTTCAATAACCAATTTTGTATTGCAATCTGTGTAAATGGAAGAAGCACCTCCTTATGATTAAAAACTACTATTTAGAATTTATGCAGAAATAGCTTGCCATGTGGCTACTAACGCCAAAAAAAAAAAAAAAAAAAACAGCTGCAAGGCTTGCTACTTGTGCGTAACTGGTTAGCAACAAACAGGGGAGACCCACTATTTCAAGAAATCCTCTTTGTAAGCCGCAAACAAGAACGGCTCATGCTCGCCAACCGTCTTCACGATAAAATCAAGATTAGCTTCCCAATCAATACGATGTTGGGTGCTCAAAAGGCCAATCCAACCCACAAATTCACCGGCATCCCAAAGAATATAATCCGAAACCGCAATGAAAGACGGTGGATAATATTTCTTGAGTGGGGCATCATCTGGAATTAAATCATAATCGCTGATAATCAACCGCTTCTGAGGTGGAAGGTCGCGCGTCGCGTACACCTGGGGCATAAACCAGGTAAATGGCTTGAGTGACTGATTCTGAAATTGCTCGCGCATACTGGGAATGCCGACAGCATGATCTTGATAACAACTCAGATAAGTAGCATCTGATTGTTTTCGAGCAAAGAAAACGGCTGCGTTTTGACAGTCAGGCACGCCCTTCGCAAGAACTTGCAAGAATTCGGAAATTTTATCTTTAGGCATTAGAAACTCCTTTCAAGTTAAATCAGAAATTTTCATAACTATACAGGTCTATGCTTTGATTGTAAAGAACCTTTCCTGAACCAGTCAAGATTCCGCCCAATGAGGAGCTCAGTCATCTCAGCGTGATGGTGCTTTTCATAGCGACGGCTGCCACATCCAAGCCGTGTTTTTCAGCAAGCGCGCGCACACCCTGGCAATTATCGTAAGTCATCAAAAAATCGCCCCGTAGTGTAACGGCTATGTCAAACAGCGACTCATGGTTCAACTCGTGATAAACATAGAGCCGTAAACCGGCGCGTTTGCCAGCCGCCGTGTAAGGTGGATCTATGAAAAAAGCCGCATTAGGATGTTGCGCATTCTCACGCAACGCCGTAAGCCCGTCGCCCTGAACAAAGGTAATCGCATCCCGCATAGCAGCGATGTTAAGGATGCGCTTTTTAAGCGTTTCAGAATACCAACGCGACTCGATACCCTGGCAAACGCTGTTGGACTGGCATTAATTTTATATCCTGGTTTTCTGCGAGCGAATCCTCTTGTGGTGAGCTATTAGTAACGCAATTGCTATAATTACAATAATTAAAAATGAGAAAATCAGAACTAATATACTAAAAGAATTACTTTGTTGTTTAGAAACCGCAACATCAAGATCTGGGGTTTGTCCCAGACCTAATTCTTTTATTTCATCTTCTATTCTATCTGAAGTTATTAATCTTGAACAATAATTAATTGAAATATCAGGGTATTCTCCCCTGGCATATACAATGTAATCCTTTCCCAAGATAAATGCAGATGATGAAGGAGAAAGTTGACAATTATATTCATGAATCGTAATTGTTTCATACCTTCTTCCTTTCCAATAATTCATAACTGTGAACGAAATTGAATAACTGGAAACATTAAGTTGTGTAATCGAAGTTACTTTACCGAGAAAAACATAATCGGCATACTGTAATTCCTCTGAAGTTGTCCCTACAGGGGCACAAGTACAAGCGCAAACATGACTATTTGAATTAAGAGAAGCAAATAAAGATAAAAACAACATAATAAATAATAATTTGCAATTCTTTTTTATCATAATAATCCATCATCTCTGCTGACCCAACTCATTGCTGAGTAGCTTGGTGATATCTGTTCACTAGACATTATACCGATTTGCCTGGCCTAACGATGAATCGTCAGTACTATATGTAAGCCTGCTCATGAATTGTAAAAAATTAATCCGGAAATAAAGCAGGGGTTCGAACTGTTAGTTACCCCTATCCGCCTTCCCCCCGCAAGCGGAGGAAAGGCGGATATTTTTGATGAGTTTTTGTGCGGCGGCTTCGCCGCCGCACAAAAACTCCATTATTTCTTCCTCCTCCCCGCGCCGCTGCGCGGCGTGAGGAGAGGGTTAGGGGGAAGAGTAAAATTTTTACATTTGAAAGAGCAGTTATTGCAAACGCTTTTATTTCCAGGTTATTCTCTTAATTTTCATAAGCAGGCTATTCCAGACGGCTAGAGCCGACTTAACATAACAACCAACGAATGAATTTGCTGGTGAGGCAGCCCAAATTAAACCGATATAATCTCTAATGTACATCACATCAAACATGGGCCATGACAAGCGGCTTAACTGCCGTGATGGGCATAGATTCAGTAATAGATGCCGGGGTATAGGCGAAAACAGCCAACACATCGCTCACCGGCGGTTGTTGCAGAATGCTCAATACCAGCTCCCGTAAGTCTGTAGACAGTTGCGCCAGGCCACTCAGGGGAAAACTGCGCGGCCCTAGTTCAGTCAATTGTGTCAAAACAGAATACTCAAAAATCGTCAAACCTACAGCGCAACGCTCTTGTTTGTTGATACGCAATAACAAATAATCGTTCAGTTCAATACCAGTAGCTTGCTCGCCAGGATTAAACGCCACATAGAGCGTATCACTAAGTTCATCATATAGCATCATCCACCGCGCGTTTACATCCATAAACCTTCATCTACCCCTCTCTCACGAACGGCTTGGTAAGCGCCGTCGGCGGACGGACGCGCTGCACGGCCACGACGAGCGCAACGATGGTGAGGACATACGGCATCATCACGGCGAACTCGGAGGGGATGGGCAGTCCCAACACCTGCACCCACAACTGCAAGGCATTGACCATGCTGAACAGCAGCGCGCCCGCGAGCACGCCCCACGGTCGCCACCCGCCAAAGTAGACCAGCGCCACCGCGATGAAGCCTAGCCCGCTGGTGAGGTTCTGCTGGAACACGTTGAGCAGCGCAATCGAAAGGGACGCGCCCGCCAGCCCGGAGAACATCCCGCCCAGCGTGACGGTGGTATAGCGCACTCGCGCCACATTCACGCCCAGCGAGTCGGCAGCCTCCGGGTTCTCCCCCACCGCGCGTACTTTCAGGCCGAACGTGGTCTGGTTCAGCACGAACGCAGCGACCGGCACCATGAGATATGCGCCGTAGACGAGTAAGTTCTGATTGAAGAACACCTGTCCCAGCACCGGGATCTGGCTTAGCAGCGGGATGGCTACGGGGCGAAAGCCGCTGACGGTCTGCACCGTGCCCAGCATCTTCTGGAACAGCAGATCGCTCAGGCCCAAGCCGAACAGGAAAAAGCCAATGCCACTGATGCCTTGCTTGGCGCGCAGCGTCACGCTCACAAAGGCCATCGCCAGCCCCATCAGCCCGCCCACGAGAATGGCGACGAGCAGCCCCAGCCACAAGTTGCCGGTCATCCTGACAACATAGAACGCCGCAAACGCCCCCAGGAGCATTTGCCCTTCCACACCCAGGTTCAGCACCCCGCTGCGCTGCCCGAAGGTCTCGCCGATACCGGCATAAAGATATGGCGTCGCCAAGCGAATACCCGAAGTAAGAATCCCCAAGATTACATCTTCGATTCTCATGTGCTGGCCACCTCTGCTGCCGGTGATGCAGGATGCGCGTCGTCCCGTTCCGCCAGGGATTCGGCAGCCCGCATCCGAGTGCGCTGCTGCCGCCAGAGCTCCGTGCTGACCACAAACACTACCACCAATCCGTTGAGCGTCACAATGAGCGCGCCAGGAACCTGCACCGCCCGCTGGAGCTTGTTCGCGCCTACCAAAAGGCCGCCGAAGAAAAAGGCTGCGGGAATCGTACCGAGTGGGTGCAGCTGCCCAAAGAGCGCCGCGACGATACCGTGAAAGCCCGCGCTACCGGTGAAGCCGGTCGCCGAGCCGTCGGTGAACATGCGGAAGTTCACGCCGTAGACTTGAATCGCGCCGGCCAGCCCGGCGAGCGCGCCGCTGAGCGCCAGCGAGAGCGCAATATGCTGCGCGACATTGATGCCCGCATAGCGCGACGCCTCGCGGTTAAGACCTACCGCCCGAATGCGATAGCCCAGCGTGGTGCGCCAAAGCAGAATATAAACTAACACAGCCATGATGATGGCGATGAGCGTTCCCAGGTGCAGGCGCGTGGGTGCCAGACGCGGCAGGTCAAAAGCCGAGGACAGCCGCGCCGTTTGCGGGATGCGTGAAGCACGCTCCAATTGGATGGGGTCAATCATTGGGCCAATGAGCAGAAAGTTCATGCCCTGCACAGCAATCTGGTTCATCATCACGGTGCTGAGGATTTCATTGACGTTAAAGTGCGCTTTGAGCAGACCCGGAATGCCGCCCCAGACGAAGCCGCCCAACGCCCCGGCGAGCATCGCCAACGGCACCACAAGCAACGGATGACCGTCGGCAAAGTAGAGGCCCACCAGCGTAGCACACAGTGCTCCGGCCACGAACTGTCCTTCGCCACCGATGTTGATAACGCCACCGCGAAACGCAATACAGATACCCACACCCACGAAGAGCAACGGCGTGGCCCGCACGAGCGTATCAGCCAGCGAATTGACGCTGCCGAATGCCCCATCAATCAGCGCGGCGTAGGCCACCAGCGGGTTAGCCCCCAGCACCAACAACATCACAGCGACCACTAGCAACGCAGCCAGCGTCGCAAACACCGGCAATAAAGCATCAATTATAGGCGAGGCCCACAGGGTAGCCCAACGGTGCTTCATGTTTCTCGCTCCACACGCCAGTATTCACGTTCCTGACCCCACTGATTGAGGGTGGCGCTCGAAGGGCAGACCACCACTGCCTGGGCTTCAGCAGTCACAGTCCCATCGGGTAAGCGCAGCTCCCCGGCCACCCGTGCCGAGCGCTCCCGCCGCGACACGACCCAGCCGACCGCCGTGAGGGGTGTCCCTGTGGGCGTAGGCAAGCGGTAACGCAGCTCCAGTTTCGCCGTGACCCAGAAAGTCTCTTCGGACTGACCTATATTAATGGCGCGCCCCGTGACTTCATCCAGAACAGATGCCAGGATGCCACCATGAACGATGCCAGGATAGCCCTGATAGGTTTCGGGGATAGTCAGCGGAGCAATAATCTGCCCGGCGGCTTCATCGCTATAGAAGTGTAGATGCAGGCCCACCGGATTCTCACGTCCGCACACAAAGCACATCCGCGAAGTAGGTTGCGGTTGCCATGAAGGGGGAATATCGGTCACCAATAGACACTCCTTGTTCAAATCACAAATCTCAAATCAGTCCTACCATTTGTGATTTGCGATTTGTGATTTGTGATTTGTCTCTCACTTGTCTTCCCGCATATAGGCTTTACCCAATGCCGCCGGGGCGCCGATGCGTTTATTTAGCGCCTCCCACCAAGTCATCATTACCAGCACCAGCACGGTCATCAGGTAAGGTAACATATTGAGGAAAGCCGCCGAAATGTTAGTACCGGCAGCCTGCAAGCGAAACTGCACGGCGTTGATGCCCCCGAAGAGCAACGCCCCCAGCGGCGCACGCGCGGGATTCCACATAGCGAAGATCACCAGCGCAATCACAATCCACCCCCGCCCACCGGTCAGATTCTCTGCCCACCCGGGCGTATACGAGAGCGATAAATGCGCGCCCCCCAGGCTCACCAACATTCCACCCAGAATCGTATAGAGATAACGCACGCGCGTCACATTAATACCCATGGCGTCGGCAGTCTGCGGATTTTCGCCCACCGCACGCAAATTCAGCCCATTGCGCGTCTTATACATGTAGAACCAGGCCAGCGGCACCAACCCATATACGACATAGGTCAGAATATCCTGCTGGAACAAAGCCCCTAGCACAGGAATATCGCTGAGCAACGGGATCGGGATAGACGTAAATCTCGGCCCAACCAAGCCTACCAGATAATAGGTGTTGCTCGCCGGGCCAAGACGCTGTCCGAGGAAACTCGCCAGCCCGCTGCCGAACAAGGTCACACTCAAACCGCTGACCACCTGATTGGCCCGCATCGTGACCGTGAGGAACGCATGAAGTGTCGCCAACAACGCGCCCACGATCATCGCCACCCCCAACGCCAGCAACAGGCTACCGGTATAGTAAGCTGTCGCAAACGCCGTCACGGCGCCCATCAGCATCATCCCCTCCAGCCCCAAGTTAAGAATACCCGAACGCTCCGTGTAAATCTCACCCACCGTGGCATAGATCAACGAAGTGCCGGCACGGAGGATAATCGAAAGAATGGAAGTCAAGAGAGCAATCATGGCGTCACCTCCGGCGCAGTAGGTGTAGGCTCAAGGTCAACCGCCTGCGGACGGATAATGCGCAGGCGATACTCGACGAACAGCGCACCGGCCAGCATGGGGAAGAGGATCATCCCTTGCAACACCAGCCCCACCGCCGCAGGCAGACGCATCATCATCTGCACTTGATCGCCGCCCACCAACAGCGCCGCCATCAGCACCGCCACCACCAACACCGCCAGCGGATTCAGCTGCGCCATCCACGCGACGATAATGGCCGTGTAGCCATACCCCACAGCCAACCCCTGTTGCAGACGCCGCGAGAGGCCCGTGACTTCCGCCGCGCCGGCCAACCCGCTCAGCGCGCCGGAAAGCAGCAACGCCAGCACAATGTTGCGGGCAATGTTGATCCCCAAGTAACGCGCCGCGGTCTGATTCTCACCGATGATGCGCAGTTCGAACCCCCAACGAGTGCGGGTAAAAACGAACCACAAGACGAAGGCCACGACCACAGCAAAGAACACCCCATAATGTACACGCCCGGTCAACCGGGGCAGCCAGGCCATTGCAGGTAGCAAGGCGCTGCCGGGAAATCCGTATCCCTGCGGATCACGCCACGGGCCGTAATAGAGATACTGCGAGTAGAGAATCGCAACATAGTTGAGCATCAACGTCGTCAGCGTCTCATCTACTTTAATGTAAGCTTTGAGCGCAGCGGGGACACCGGCCCAGAGCGCGCCAGCGAGTGCGCCCACGAGCAAGGCCGTGGGCAGCAGCAACCCCTCCGGTACAAACGTCCAGAAAAGCGCCACCCAGGCCGCGGCGATGCCGCCGCAGACCAGTTGGCCCTCTGCCCCAATGTTCCAAAAGCGCATCCGAAAAGCTATCGAAACGCCCAAACCGGTCAACATAAGCGGAATCGCCTTGACCAGGGTCTCGGTAAAGTTCGACCAGGTACCGAACGCGCCGCGCACCATGGCCGCATAGGTTTCCAGCGGATTAACCCGTGAGGCCATGAGCAAGAGCGCGCCCAACAAGAGCGAGACGAAGAACGAAATAATAGGCGTCAAGATAAGCGCAGTACGAGATAGGGCCTGGCGTTTTTCGATGACGATACGCATGGTTACTTCCTCACTCAATTAACGGTCAGCGGCTGAGAGACCCCCGCCATCATCAGCCCCAAAGCATTGATGTCGGCAGTGGCAGCGGGAACGCACCCCATCGCGCGCCCCTCACTCAACACCAGGATATTATCAGCCACCGAGAGCAATTCTTCCAAATCTTCGGAAACCAGCAAAACGGCCACCCCCTTATCGCGCTGCTCCAGCAACAACTTACGCACCGCCTCGGTCGCACCCACATCCAACCCCCGCGAGGGGTACACCGCCACCAGCACATCCCGACACGCATCAATCTCACGGGCCAGAATCGTCTTCTGGATATTGCCCCCGGAAAGGAATTTAACCCGTGTAGCAGGGCTAGGTGTAGCGATGCGAAACGCAGCAATCATCTTGCGGGCAAATTCCTGGATGCGCTGTGGTTGCAGCATCCCCAGGTGCGAAAGCGGCGACTTCCGATAGCCCTTCATCGCTAAATTGTCAGCTACATCCATATTGCCCACCGCGCCCATACCGATCCGGTCGGCAGGGATATGACTGACCCCCGCGCGGATGAGGTCAAGGGGACTGCGATTGGCATAATCCTGCGCATGGATCAACATCTGGCCCTGCGTGGCTTTGCGCAAGCCAGTAATCACCTCGGCCAACTGGCGTTGTCCGTTACCGGCCACCCCGGCGATGCCCAAGATTTCACCCGCGCGCACTTGCAATGAAAGGCCCTGTAATCCGGGGAGACCCTTATCGTTGCGCGTATGCACATCGCACAATTCCAAGACCACCGGGCCAGGAACCGCCAGCTGCTTTTCCAGGCGGAACAATACCTCACGGCCCACCATCAGGCGCGCGAGCTCCTGCGGATTGGTTTCAGCGGTGCGCTTGACAGCGACCAGTCGTCCGTTTTGCAATACGCGCACCCAATCCGAAAAAGCAATGACTTCTTCCATCTTGTGGGTAATAAAAATGGCCGATTTGCCCTCAGCGGTCATCAGTTTCAACACCGCTGCCAGCTCGCGAGATTCCTGGGGCGTGAGTACAGCCGTCGGCTCATCCAAAATCAAAATCTCCGCGCCCCGATAGATAAGCTTAAGGATTTCGACCCGTTGCTGCTCACCCACACTCAGCTGCCAGATATAAGCGTGAGGGTCAACCTGGAGGTTATAGCGGTTAGCCAGGGCCTTGATACGAGCGGTCACGGCCTGCATATCCGGCACAAAAGGTACTTCGGTAAGGCCAAGGATGATGTTCTCGGCTACGGTCATTGTGGGGACCAGCATGAAATTCTGATGCACCATACCGATACCCAGAGCGGCTGCATCGCGGGGAGAGTTGATGGCTACCTGCTCACCACGCAAGTAAATCTCGCCCTCATCCTGCCGGTACATGCCGGCCAGCACATTCATCAGTGTGCTTTTGCCAGCACCATTTTCACCCAACAGCGCCAACACTTCGCCAGGAAAAAGGTCTACATCCACCTGCTCATTCGCAATCACGCCGGGGAAGCGTTTGGTGATGCCCCGCATTTGAAGAATCGCTTGGGGTTCTGGTTGATTGGTCATGCATCCCTTCCCATCTATTGACTTACTGCTGAAAATCAGGCCGTGCGCTTGATAGATAGAGAACGCACCTGGTGCATCTCATCTGATAGAACTTACGCGATCCCGCTATCTGGGCCTGTCAAAGGTAGCGTTTTTTGGGAAGAGCTACCCTTCGACAAGCCCAAGGTGTACTATTATCGAGAAGCGGAGCGAAAGGTCGCCCTCCCGCTCCGCCCACACCATGCTTTACTGTAACGAACCAACTACCCCCTCAACAAACCAATCCATGCTGAGCATGTCGCTATCACTCAGGCACTGCCCGGCAGCAACTCTTACTTCACCGGCCTGGTTGTTGATTACCCCACAGAACACGTCCCAATCACCGCTATAGATCTTCTGACGCGCCTCATCAACCTGATCACGCACATCTTGCGGCACACGCGGACTGTAATCGGCCAACCCCGCGATGCCCTCGGACATCGGCCCCCAATACTGGTGTGTCGTCCATTCGCCCTTGATGGCGGCCTCAACCGTATCAACATAATACTCGCCCCAGTTCCAAACCGGGCTGGTCAGTACCGTGTCACCCACGAAAGCACGCATATCGGAGTCATAGCCAATGCTGAGCGCCCCCCGCTCCTGAGCGGCCTTCTGCGGTTCGGTGGTATCCTGGTGCTGCGCAATAATATCCACGCCTTGATCCAACAACGCCACCGCCGCCTCGCGCTCGATAACAGGATCATACCAGGTGCTCGTCCACACCACACGCACCTGTGCATCTGGGTTCACAGAGCGCACACCCAGAGTAAAGGCGTTGATACCACGGATCACTTCAGGGATAGGGACAGCCGCCACATAGCCGATATTGTTATTCTGCGTCATCTTGCCCGCCACGATGCCGGACAGATAGCGCGGCTGATACATACGCCCGAAGTAAGTGGCGAGGTTCGGCGCGGTCTGATAACCGGAGCAATGCTCAAAATAGACATTAGGGAATTCTGCGGCCACCTCAACCATCGGATCCATGTACCCGAAGGACGTAGCGAAGATCATGTTGTAACCTTGCTGGGCGTATTGGCGAATTACACGCGCCGCCTCTGGGCCTTCTTCAACATTCTCAACATAAGCCGTCTCGACTTGATCGCCCAACTGCTCCTCAAGCATCCGGCGGCCCCGATCATGCTCATAGGTCCAGCCCAAATCGCCCGGCGGGCTAATGTAGATAAAAGCGACCTTAAACTTGCCCTCCGGGGCCTCGGTAGGCTTAGGCCCACAAGCCGTCGCCAATAATGCGACAATCATCAATAGAGAGACAACGTGCCAAACATTGCGTTTCATGTGGAAATCCTCCTTCTAACTAGTGGAATTATGTACATCGGGGGGGGTAAAACAACACATACTCTAATAACCTGCATACCTCCTTGTGGCCTTGTAAAACAGGTGAAATCTGAAGCAGTGCTGGTCCAGATTCAGATAGATCCGCATCAAGAGTTGCAACCATCGGGAAAAGGACTCCCCAAGCGAACGATTATCCAACTTTATGACAGGTTTCATTACACCTTACTATGGTATAACTTTGGAAAAAGTCAAATCACAACAGTGAGGTTATGTCGGACATCATACAACTCTATTATACTGACAAGGTAACCCTTCTGTCAAACGATCAATATCATTGAGTTTAGGGCATAAACTTGGTAGGTTTCAAGGTCTTGAGTCTATAACAGGTCGTTATTCACCGGTACAATACTACCCCACCCAATTTGTGCGCAACCTGCCTGGTCTTAACTTAAATACCATTGGTCAAACAATGTCACTTTCGAGCGAGGAGAGAGCTACGTCTTCGGAAGGTACATCTTCATGCAGCTCTTCATGGAGCTGTTCAATGCGTTCGCGAGTCACGCGGAAATGATCGAAATCCTGCGCTACCACGGTCGTTGGGCAAAATGCCTGCGCCTCGTCAAGAATCGCACGCACACGGTAGCGTTGGGAAATATGCGTCAACACCAACTGCCGAGCGCCGGACTCGCGGGCTAACCAGCCCGCCTCACCAGCCGTCAAATGCCCGAATCGTTGAGCCAGGTCTCGATCCTGCTTCAAATATGTGGACTCACACACCAACAAATCCACACCCTGTACATACGGTAACAAATTGTCGGTACGCGCCGCATCGCCCACGATAGCGACAGACAAGCCGGGGCGCTCCGGCCCTAGCACATCATCGGGTATAACCACCCGCCCATCGGCCAGAGTAATCGGCTGGCCGTTGACCAAATCGCGGCGCTGCGGGCCAGCAGGAACGCCAAGTGCCTCAGCCCGCTCCGGCAAGAAAGGGCGCCGGGCCTTCTCACGGAAGAGATAGCCAAAGCAACCCGGCCCGCGATGCTCCACCGGAAAAGCGCGCACCTCAAAGGTCTCACTCTCCAGCACCACGCCACCTTTGACCTCGATCAAATCTACCGGCACGGGCGGACGAGCGCCACGCAACACCACCCGGAAGAGCAAATCCTCCACCCGATTAAGCGCCCAGCGCCCCCCATAGATTTCAAAATAATCCACAGTTTCCCAGCGCGCGAAGGTAGAAATCAAGCCTCCCAGTCCCAGGATATGATCCAGATGCCCGTGGGTAAGCAACACACGTTGTAACCGACGAAAGCCAATGCCGCTGCGGAGAATCTGACGCTGCACGCCCTCGCCGCAATCAATCAAAAATCGTTCATCTTGATAGAGCAAAACCTGGGCGGGCAAGCTACGCTGCACCGTAGGCGCAGAAGCCGCCGTACCCAGAAAGACCAATTCGAGCATAATCGCACTCCAAAAAGGCGGGATAATCTTGAGCAAAACAACAATCCAAACACCGTGCAACGTGATGCATGTAAGAAACCATGTTTTACGCCAACAGCACCTTCACTATACCACAGGATGCACAGATTGTAAAAAAACGGTAGGCTATCAGGTTGCCAAAACCCTGTTCTATGGTATACTCACCCCGTCGCAGAAGTAAATGAACGATAAAATTCTGACGAATTCGGCAGTCTGAGAAAGGAGTTACTGGCCGTGCTGAGTAAAGAAGATAAAACCGCTTTGATTACCGAGTATGCTCGCACGCCGGACGACACCGGTTCGCCGGAGGTTCAGGTGGCCCTGCTCACCCATCGCATCAAATATCTCACTGAGCACCTGAAAATCCACAAGCATGACGAGCATTCACGGCGCGGGCTATTGAAGTTGGTTGGGCAGCGCCGCCGTCATCTGGCTTATCTACAAAAGATCAGCCAACCGCGATACCGGCAGTTGATCCAGCGGCTTGGTTTACGCAAGTAATTGAGGCTGGCTACCACGTTGAAAGACGAACGAGTAGATGCGTTCACTAACCATCTACTCGTTTGTTGTGTAGTTTTTAGGATTTACGCAATTGGCGTACTCTGAGCTTGTCGAAGGGTACACGCCTTAGGCAAACTTAAGGCAAATCTCAGGCGGCGTTATTGCATCAGCCCTGATTTAATCGAAGAAAGAATTATCCAAACCGGCGCATTCAAGGATGCGTGGAAGGTGGGAATTGGGGAGTGGCGTGCATCGCGCAACGGGCGCTCTGCACAGCAGTTCCCAGTTTCAGACCTTCTACCCCTCAAAAGCCCCGGTATTAAAAGTGTAGGAGGTTACACAATGGAATTGCAAGAACATACGTTTACAGCCCAACTGGGCGAACACACTATTACCCTATCCACGGGTAAACTGGCCGGGTTGGCTGGCGGCGCTGTCGTCATCCGTAGCGAAGAAACCGTGCTACTGGCAACGGCTACCATGGCCTATAATCCGCGCGAGGGCATTGACTTTTTCCCCCTGAGCGTGGATTTTGAAGAGCGGCTCTACGCCGCCGGGCGCATTCCCGGCTCGTTCTTCCGCCGCGAAGGGCGCCCGTCGGAGAAAGCGATCCTGACCAGCCGGTTGATTGACCGCCCGCTGCGCCCCCTCTTCCCCAAAGATATGCGCAACGATGTGCAAATCATCGTGATGCCCCTCTCGCAAGGAACCGAGCAACACGCTGATACGCTGGGCATCATCGCGGCTTCGGCAGCGCTGATGATCTCCGATGTGCCTTTTGATGGCCCTATCGGCGGCGTGCGCATTGGCTATATTGACGGGCAGCTCGTGGTGAACCCCACCATCCCACAGATGGTAGATAGCGCGCTCGACCTGCGCGTGGCCGCCAGTGCCGACGCCATCATCATGGTGGAAGCCGGCGCGGAAGAAATCGAAGAAGGGCTGATGATTGAGGCGCTCGAGCTGGCGCACCAATCACTGGCCGATGTACTGCGCGTGCAGAACGAGATGCGCGCCGCATTGGGTAAGCCCAAGCGCGATTACCCCGCGTTCACGCCGCCCGCCGGCCTGCCGGAGCGTGTCGCAGCGCTAATGGAAACGCGCGTGAGCGACGTAGTACGCACGACTACATTCAAGGGCGAGCGCATTGAAGCATTGAACACGCTCGAAGTAGAGCTCAAGGAACAGTTGGCCGCCGAGGCCGAGGAAGCCGGATGGACGGGACGCCAAATCAACGATACCTTCCATGACCTGCTCAAGACCATCATCCGCAACCGTATTCTTGATGAAGGTATTCGCCCCGACGGGCGTGATACCACGACTATCCGCCCTCTGGCAGCGGAAACGACCCTGCTGCCCCGCACGCACGGCTCCGGCCTGTTCATGCGCGGCGAGACCCAGGTGCTCAGTCTGGCGACGCTGGGGATGCCCGGCGAAGAGCAAGAGCTCGACGACCTGTTCCCCGAAGACACCAAGCGCTATATGCACCACTACAACTTCCCGCCCTACTCCACCGGCGAGGTCTGGCCGATGCGTGGCCCTAAACGCCGCGAGATCGGGCACGGAGCATTGGCCGAGCGCGCACTGATTGCAGTGCTGCCGCCTAAAGACGTGTTTCCCTACACCATCCGCGTCGTCAGCGAAGTGATGGCCTCCAATGGCAGCACCTCCATGGCCTCCACCTGCGCCAGCACGTTGGCGCTGATGGATGCGGGCGTACCGATTACGGCCCCCGTCGGCGGGATTGCGATGGGCTTGATCAGCGACGGGCAGCGTCACCGCGTCCTTACCGACATCCAGGGGTTGGAAGACCACCTGGGCGATATGGATTTCAAAGTAACCGGGACCCGTAAGGGTATCACTGCGATGCAGATGGACATCAAGATCAAGGGCGTGAACCGCGAGGTCTTGACCCAGGCATTGGCGCAGGCCCGTGAGGCCCGCGTGCAGATTATTGATGTCATCGAGGCGACCCTCCCTGCGCCACGCGCGGGCCTTTCAGAGTACGCGCCCAAGATGCTCACCACGCACATTGACCCAGAAAAGATCGGGCAACTGATTGGGCCAGGTGGTAAGAACATCCGCGCCATCCAGGCCGAATATGGCGTGAAAATTGACGTGGACGAAGACGGCACAGTATACGTCGCCTCACCGGGCGGCGAAGGTGCCAACCTGGCCTGCAACTACATCAACGCCATGATGGAAGCGCCAGTAGAGGGTAAGGTTTATAACGGTAAAGTCGTGCGCACCACCGATTTCGGCGCATTCGTCGAAATCCTCCCCGGGACCGATGGCCTAGTGCATATCTCACAACTCTCCGACCATCGCGTCAATACTGTGGAAGACGTGGTGAGCCTGGGCGATGAGATTCTGGTCATGGTAACGGGCATCGGCGATGATAACAAGATTCGCCTATCGCGCCGCGCCGTGCTGGAAGACTGGACGCTCGAAGAGGCCAAAGAGAACGATATGCCCAGCGGGGGACGTTCATCCGGCGGCGGCGGGCGGCGCTCGTCCGCACCACGTCGGCGCTAATCACGATGCAACGCCTGCGGAGCAACTGCGGGCTGTGCTAGATACATTCAAATTAACACAAAAAAGGAGATTTCCGATGACCGATCCAAAACTGGAAACCGTAGCCGAGACCGAAAGTTACATGGTGTGGGTTTCTCAAGAACCCGACAACGAGCAAGTCTACCACGTCGAGCTGGGCAATGTCACCCTGCACCTCTTCGCCGAGGAATGGGATGAATTCGTTGAACTGATGACGCAGGCGATTCGCTAAATCCTATTTCAAAATAGCAACCGCGCGGGAGAATCTCCCGCGCGGTTGTCGTTTATGGGCAATGGTATTCCCGGCACGCTGGTTACGCTAAGCCCCGCACTTTGACCACCTCGTAAAGCGGCTCCGGCACCGGATTCCCCTTCAAAGCCACCGGGGCCAGGGCCTTTACCTGCACATCCCCCTTCACCAGATCGTAAGTGTTCTGGCTAATGAGGATTTTGTTGGCCGGGGCCAATTCTTGCAGGGCGTGGGCCTGATTGACCGTTTGCCCTAGGGCAGTAAAGTTGACCACATGGCGCGTTCCCACGTTCCCTACAAACGCCTCGCCGGTCGCTATTCCTACACCAAAGGCTACGGGCTGTTGCACAACAGATTGTAGCTGCATTTCACGAGCATTGACCAAGATCCGCCAAGCGGTGCGAATTGCGCGCAAGGCATGATCATGTTGTTGCAGTGGAGCGTTATAGATCGCCATCACTTCATCACCCATGAACTTATCAAGCGTGCCTTCTTCCTCCAAAATGGCATTGGCCGCCATTGCCAGGTAACGGTTGATGAGGTTGACGAGCGTATCGGGAGGCAACTGCGCACTAAACCGGGTGAAGCCACGCAAATCAGCAAACAGCACGGAGATGATTTGCCGCTGTCCGCCCGGGCGCACCAAATCGGGCTGGCGCAACAGGCGCTCTACCACCGAGGGAGCGACATAATGCTCGAACATCGTGCGCAGCTCACGCTTCTCCCGGTCACTCTGGCATTCGATTTCGGCCATCATGCGAGAATTCTGAATAGCGATGGCCGCATAATCACTCAGCAACCGCAGCAGCTGTTTCTGATGAGCGCGGATGGGTTCACGCGAAGCCTTATTGCTCACGATGAGCGAACCAATATCGGTATTGCTCACCCGGAGCGGCGTGGAAAGCATCAACCCTTCGGTCATGGTGTAAAGCCGCGCATCATCCTCAGGCTCTTTGTACAGCCCCTTCTGACGCTGCCGGCGCACTTGTGTAGAGGGCGTGCCATCCAGCGGATCGAAAAGTACCAATTGCCCATCGCCCGCGTTAGTGATGAAGAGCGCTGCATCCACAATACGCTCCAGTAGCTTTTCACGCTCTTGTAACGAAGTAACAGCTTTGCTCACATGATAGAGCGTATCCAGTTCTTTGAGCCGCTGCGCCAGCTGCTCATTCGCGTGCTGCAACCGTTCCACCAACAAATCGCGCTCCTGCTCGAGGTTCGCCAAACGCAAAGCTGCGCGAATAGCCGTAAAGAGCTCTTCAACCGTGAACGGTTTGGGGACGTAATCGCGCACCCCCAGGCGGAACACCTCAATAGCGATGGATTCCGAACCGTGGGACGTAATAATGATGGAGGGAATATGCACGCCGTGGGCTTCTAAAGCCTGTAAAATCTCGATCCCATTCATACCAGGCAGCACATAATCGAGTAAGATGAGATCCGGGTGCGTTTCTAGTGCCAGGGCCAGCCCGGTAGGGCCGTCCGCAGCGGTGGAACAATGATAATCGCCGTCTTCCTGGAGCACCTGGCACACAAAATCCAGCACATCCTGGCTATCATCAACAACCAGGATGTGAACGCGTTCGAGATGTTTCTGTGTCTTGATCATTTGGCTTGCTTCATCACCCCACTAAATTGGCTCGTGAAGGGTGAAACATGAAACGTGAAACGCGATTTGCTGCTCACGTTTCACGTTTCACAAAACAGGCGCGCAATACTAGGTTGAACGCCGGTCACACTCCTACAAAGGGAGCGTGTAACCGCCTCCGCCTTGCGCCGCGTCCAACAGTTTCTCCACCTGGTAGGCGGAGGCCGCCTCAGCCTTCAACAAAGTCAGCACCAGCGCGTGATGCTGCAACACGACCGAGGGTACATCTCCCTCCGACGCGAGACTATCTTCGAGTACCTCAGCTGCAAACGCCCACCAGAGCAGCTGCGCGAATGATTCTTTGTTATACCAGAGGACACCCTGATGGCGATTGACGGCGAGGTAGGCGCGCACATCGCTTTGGCGCAGGGCAATGTTAAGCGCAGCATAGGCGCGCTGCTTTGCCGGCACTTCCGGCTCGAACCATAGACGAGCGCGCAGCATCATCTTGACAGCGGCAACCGCACGCCAGGCAGCCCCCTCGTCGAGGCCCAAATCGCGCAGTGCAGCAGCAAGTAGCTTACCCAACAACCATTCATCGAGCCAGCTATGGCTGATCTCAGCATAATCCTCCGCATCCACAATTTTGCCCAGCGCATGAGTGAACACCCAACCTAGCAACGTTCCCCACACCGCCGGATCGTCATTAGCCAACCCCTGCTCCAAATAGGCCAACGCAGCCTTATACTTGCGCGAGCGGGGCAGAGGGAAGCGCTCGCCAAAAGTCGCCAGCGAAAGCAATTGCTCCAGCTTAGCGCGCACTTCCTGCACCAAAGGCTCAACTTTAACCTCACTCTGCGTGGCAAATTGCACCGCCTTAAACAGAGCGAGCAGCTTCTCTTCGACCTGATCTAACACGAGCGGATTCACCTCCGCGTCCGGTTCGGTGACACGTGCCTCTAGTAGCCACCGGAAGGCCGGGCCGCTGATCAGCATCCGCAGCGGCGCATGAACGGGTTCGAGGAACAGTTCCTTGAGCGCCTCATCCACGCTCGGCACCCCACGACCTTGCAAATACGTGTTGAGATGCGCATATTGCGCGTACTCATTGTCCAGCACCTCACGGAAATCCACAAAGACGTGGACATGATAGGCGTGCAGTTCCGCGTAGAAGCCCTCCGCGTGAATCTGGCTACAGCTGCGTAGGTATTCCAGACCATTGGCGGCATCGCGGAAAATGAGGAACATGCGCGGATCGGAGGAAATACCCAAACCGTGCGCCAGGCTCGTCTGTTCCAAGCGTTTCTCGCCCTGCGCGTCCTTCACCGCAAACGCCGCCGAGCTGCGAATCCAGCCGCGCGTATCGGCATAGCGGTTGTGGTAGATGACCAGCGCGCGCTCGTGCCCGGCGCGATTGGAATATGCAAAAACGTTCTCATCCACATTGCCGCTGGGAGTGTAGAAATCGTACAGAAAGAACTGTTCCACATCCGCAAAGAGATAGCGGCGATGGAAGATGGGGAACACCTGCTGCTCGTGCCGCCCCACCAACCAGGGATTGGGCGTCTCATCCCAATAAGAGCGCCGAAACTCCATGCCATATTTTTCTTTGTAGCCTTCTACCTGCCCATGGCCCATCATCGGCAAGCCCGGCATGGTAGCCATAAGCGTGCAGATACCAAAGTATTTGTCGCCATCGCCGAACTGATCTACGGCGGTGCGCTCATCGGGGTTGTTCATAAAGTTCACATACCGCTTGAGAATTTGCGGATCAAATTCCAACGTGTTCTTGATGAGATAACGGTACTGATCATTCTTCTCGTCGCGCAGCATATTCATGAAAGCACTGTTGTAGACGCGGTGCATTCCCAGCGTGCGGACGAAGTAGCCTTCCATCATCCAGAAGGCTTCGGCTAGGAGCAGCGTGTCGGGCACCTCCCGAGCGACGCGATCCACCACCTCACGCCAGAACTCTTCCGGCATGGCCGCATCGAACTGCTCCTTGGTCATGCCGAAATCGGCACGGGAGGGGATGTCGCCACCAGTCCCGGGTTCGGGGAACCAGAGCCGCTGGTAGTGCTTCTTCGCCAGCGTCATCGCCGCATCAAAGCGGATGATAGGCGAGCGCCGCGCAACGTCCAAAATGGTCTGGATAATAGCTTCGCGCACCTCCCCCTTGAGATAGTTGAGTTGCGCCGTATCGTTCCAGGGCATCGAAGTACCGTCGTTACCGTGATAGATGTATTTAGTGTCACCCGTCCAATGATCCACCCGCTTGAAGACCACGGCAGCATCGTTGCGGGTGTAGTAGTGATCCTCAAGATAAATCCCCACACGCTCATCGGTGGAAAGATTGGGTCCGTTGAAGGTATAAGAAGGAAATGGTGGGTAATCCAGGCTGATGAACCAATCAGGGTGCTCATAGACCCAGCGGGAGTCAATGCCCATGTGGTTGGGGACCATATCGCTCGCCATGCGGATGCCGCGCTGCCAGGCACGCACCTTGAGGCTCTCGAAGGCCGCCTCGCCACCCAAATCATCAGCGATGCGATAGTCTTGCAGGGAATAGGCCGACGCCACCGCTTCGGGATTGCCCATCATCTGCTTGATGTTCTTGGAGGCATCGCTGCGTTGCCATAATCCAATGAGCCACAAGCCGGTGAAGCCCCAGCGCTGGAGCTTGTCGAGCTCCGCATCCGGCACTTGATCAAGCCGGTAGATGTCCTGCTCGTACTCCTTGGAGAGCTGTGAGAGCCAGACGTAGGCATTCTTGGCGAGCAGCACCAGGCGCGGCATCCAATCGCTATCCGGGCTGAAGCGCTCCAGCTCGAATACCTGCTCCCCAAATTCGTAAGGCTGCGATGGCCCTGGCCCGAAACCAAAGAACATCTTGGACTCTTCGGCGATAAAGTCGAGGCTGCTGAGGAGACGGTAAAGATACTGGCCCAGAATTACGCTCCAGCGGGTGCGGATGAACTCGAGCTGGCCTTGCAGCGAGTGCGGCGAAGCGAGCGCCGGCGCACGCAGCATATCTACCAGGTTCTGGTTGTCCGGGCCGAAATGGGGCTGCGTCTCGAAAAAATCGTGCAGGGCTTTGGTAATCTGGGGATACGCCGTGAACTTCTCCAGGCGGCTATCGTTGAAGAGCTCCATGAACGGAGCCAGTGCCGGGTTAAGGTTGGCAATCCACAGCATGAGCAACTCTTCGAGCGCGACCTCGCGGTGCGTTACCTCACCCGTCGCGCCGGCAAGGTACTCGTCCAGCGTCATCTCGCGCCGGTAGACCGGGCCGGGGGGGAACTCATCGCAGAACTCGCGGAGAGCAAAGTCCACCTGCTCGCGGCCCACCTGCGCTTCAAGATAAGCCAGCGCTTTGCGGAGCGCCTCAGGGTTGCGCTCGCGCCGGTACTGCGCCACCACATAGTGCAGGATTTCATCTACCAGACCCATGGCGTTAAGTTCGCTGGCACGGATGGCCTGTTCGGGGAAGCGCACCAGATCACGCTTATCATTCATCTTTTGGGCAAAAACGCGCGCGCCCCGGAAATTCGCAAAGAGGACATTCCCGCTAAGCGCAAAGAGGGTTTCCTCAAACTGATAGTGATCACGAGCTTTACGCGAGACGTGAAATTCACGCAAGGCAAGATCGAGCACGGAAGCGGCCATAATACCTCCTGAGTAGCGAATTAGCGAAAAAGCGAGTCAGCGAATTAGCAATTTGAGATTTGAGATTTGCTAATTTGCCTACCCTCTATTGTATCATTCTACGGCGGCAGAGCAAGCACGTCAACAGCGAAAAGGTTGCGCTAATAATGATGTGAGGATATAATAATATTCAATACACTTAGAACCCATCCACAAGTTTATGCAAACGCTAGCCGAGAATACCCAAACCAACGCCGGGTCTCGATAATCTCAACCGCTATCCGCACCCGAAAAATTATTTATCAAATAGTAATCATTCTTAATTACACCGACATTGCAATTTTTACTTTGGGCAGCAAAGCGCGACCGATTTCGAGTGCAAAACACGACTATACACAACGGGGATATCGTTCAAGAGCACACCCATCTCAAAGTGGACTACATTATATGTCAAAGTCAGGGAAGGAGCGACGCATGTCTAAAAATCACATTCACAACCACAACAGTTATCGGTTGCGGTATGCACACCTGGTGCTACCACTGGCGGTTTCCGCCGCCTTAATCCTGGCCTTTTTCTTCTTCCTCAACCTCTCCACGGTATTAGCCGGGACGCCGGGCTTTGTCAAACCGCGCCCCATCGGCCCTGGCGATAGCCCCACGAGCGCCATCGCCGTAGGCGATATGAACGGTGACGGCCATCTGGATATCGTCGTGGGCAATGCCAGCGGCGAGAGCTACATCTACTTCAACGATGGACGCGGCAATTTCCCCACCGCTGCCAAACGCGCCTTCGGCGAAGCGGACGATGAAATTCTAGCGCTGACCGTCGGCGACTTGGACGGCAATGGCTGGCTGGATATCATGGTTATCCGCAGCGACGATACGGGCGCGATTTATCTGAACGATGGATCGGGTAATTTCTCGGCGGCGTTCCCGTTCGGCGATGCGAACGAGCAACTGACCAGCATTGCTATCGGCGATATGGACGGCGACGGGTATTTCGACCTCGTATGTGGCACAGCAACAGGGGTATTTGTCTATCTGAATGATGGTGACGGCGGCTTTACCGATGCAGCTGACCTTGAGCTGCCCGGCAGCATGGTCTCCAGCGTGGGCCTGGCCGACCTGGACGGCGACGGCTGGCTGGACATCGTCGCGGGCAGCGGGAATGTCCCGAACCTGATCTATTTCAACGATCAAGCAGGCGATTTTGAAGCGCCAGAGGAATTTGGCCCCGGTGATGATGCTACGACCAGTTTGGCTATCGCGGACTTCAATGGCGACGAGTACATGGATATTTTAGTGGGTAACTACGCTGAGCCATCTATGGTGTACTTCAACGATGGTGCGGGGGATTTTACCATCAGCGTCACGCTTAACATCACCCCGGCGCTCACCAGCGGTGTGACCGTCGCCGATATGGACGGCGATGGCGATATAGACATCGTCATTACCAACGCTGGTGAACCCAATCAAGTCTACTTCAATGATGGCGTGGGCAATTTCCCGGTTACGCGCACCTTCGGGCCGGGGTCGGATGTGGTGTCCGGCGTCTCGGTGGGCGATTTCAATGGGGATGGCGCGCTGGACATCGTGGTGGGGACTAGCAATGAACAGAACATGGTCTACCTCAACGATGGCGGCGGCGGCTTTCCGATGGTGGACACCTTCGGGAGCGGCGATGATGCTACCTACAGCCTTACCATCGGCGATGTGGACGGCGACGGCTATCTCGATCTGGTGCTGGGCGATCAGGTCAACGGCGTAACGGTCTATGCGGGCAGCGTCGTCGGCGCGGATGACATCGAGTTCACAGAAATTTTCACAACTGGCCCAGGCAACGTCGTCAGCGTCCTGCTAGGGGACATAAATGGCGATTATGACCTCGACCTGATCGTGGGTTATCCCGATGGAACGGCAGAAATTTACTTCAATGACGGTGCCGGAGATTTCACACTTGATAGCGTCCTCCCCACCGGGCCGGGATTGCTTTCCCTCGCGGCTGGCGACCTGGACGGCGATGGCGATCTTGATCTGGTAGTGGGCAAGCGGACGGAGCTCAACCGCATCTACCTGAACGCCGGCAACGGGACGTTCCCAGTCTCGCGCACCTTCGGCACTGGCGATGAGTGGACGGGCAGCCTGGCCCTGGGCGATCTCGATAATGACAGCGACCTGGACATCGTCGCGGGCAACTACAACGAGCAGAACGCGGTCTACCTGAACGATAGCAATGGCAACTTCACCGTCCGCTTGCCCTTCGGCCCAGAGGATGACTGGACGACCAGTGTAGCGGTGGGCGATCTCAATGCCGATGGCGTGCTCGACATCATCGTGGGCAATGAGGGACAACAGAACTTCGTGTACTTCAACGATGGTACGGTGCGCTTCCCCACCCGGCGGCCCTTCGGCCCTGGCGCGGATTGGACGTTTGCCGTAGCAGTGGCCGATCTCGACGGCGATGGCGATCTGGACATCGTAGTAGGCAACAACAATGAGCAGAACGCAGTCTATCTCAATGATGGCCTAGGGCTGTTCAACTGGACAACGCCCGCTGCGACTTTCGGCGAGCCGACGGAAAACACGCTCAGCCTTGCCATTGGCGATATGGACGACGACGGGCTGCCGGACATCATCGCGGGCAACCTGGGCGAACAAAACGCGATCTATTTCAACAACATTCGCTGGCCCAAGTGGCTGGTGAACACGCCCCCCACAGTTCGGATGGGCTATCCGGGCCAAACCGCCGAAGCGTCTTTCTATGCTTCCGCCGAAATCCTCTCCGGCGATATTACGATTCCCTTCTATTTGTACGATGAAGAAGAGGACCCGGTGGGGCACATCCACGCTTTCTACTCGCCTGATGGCGGCAAGTGGTACCCGGCTGTCGCTGCTGCGGGCGTCATCACACGCGACCTGGCGGCTTCGCCCTGGCCTTCCGGCACACTCCACACCTTCACCTGGGATGTCAACGCTAGCGGGTTCTTCGGGCGCTCCGATAGCGTGGTCTTTCGCATCGTCGCCTATCCCGACTTCAGCCCGCGCGAGCACGGCGTCCCCGGCCCGTACCACTGGCCCTATGCCGCTGCCGCCACCTATCCCTTCCGCGTGCGCGGCAACCAAATCCGCGTGATGCAGGGCGCGCAGCCGATGGCGAACGCGCAGGTCTTTCACTTCAAGGCGGGCGATCTCCGTGCGGACCCCTTTGCCAATAGCGCGGGACAGCCTTTCGCCACCGACGCGCAGGGTTATCTTCAGGGTCGCGGCGAGCTGCACTTGGGCGAGCATCTGGTCGCCATAGCCCCGATCAGCGCTACCGAAACCTACACGCTATACTACACCAGCGCCGCGCCAGTGCTCGCCGGCGTGGAAGCTTACACGGTCACGACGTTGGGTGTGCAGACGTTGCAGGTGACGGCGGATCATCCCTTGCTCCTGTTCAACTTCGACCTGAGCCTGGAATGGGACGCCCGCAACGATGGTACATTCCTGGCCGATTTGCAAGAGGCTGTCCGCCGCTCTTCCGAGGTGTTGTACGATGTGAGCGACGGACAAATTACTATCGGCGAAGTGCGCGTGCATCAGGCTAAAGCCGGGTGGCTCGGCGCTGATGTGGTGATGTACGCGCAGAATGGCATCCGCCCGCGCGCCAGCATGGGTGGTGTGACCGCCGAGCTGCGCGACGATGTGGGCGTGAGTGGCGTCATCACCAACGCCTACGGGCCGGGGCAGATCCGCATGGGAGCGAACTGGGACCCCTTCGGGCAAAGCCTGGCGGAACTGAGCACCGATTGGCAGCGCGCCTTCGCCCACGAGCTGGCGCACTACCTGCTCTACCTGCCGGATAACTACATCGGCGTGAGCGCTACAGGCTTGCCCATTGCCACCGACTGTCGCGGCAGCTTTATGACCAGCACCTACGACGACGCCTACAGCGAGTTCCTCAAGCGCAATAGCGGCTGGCCCGGCTATGACTGGGTGGGGGAGTGTCAGGACTCGGTAGCAGCGCAGTTGCTGAATCGCACCGACTGGGAGACGATTCGTACATTCTACCCCATGCTGCACGAGCCGGGCTGGCTCAATGCCGGGCCACACCTGCTCCCACTTAATGTGACGCGGATGAATACGCCCGCTCCCGCCGGGGCTGCGGAGACGTTCGCGCCCGCTTTCTTCGATTTGCGGAAGCCGACGGGCGAGCTCTACCCCGTGCCACGCGCGCAGGGGTATCTCTTCCAGACGCGCGGGACGAGCGCTCTGACCGACGACAGTGTCATCGCGCTGGGCGCGACGGTGGGCGGCGGCGACCGCATCAAGGTGCGTGGGGCTGTCCCTGGCGACCGGTTCTGTGTCTTCGGCCCGTACAGTGATGCGACGCAATCCACCGCGATGGGCTGCACAACGCTGCAAGCCGGGCTGCGCTCCGTGCCGATGACGCAGGTAAACAACTGGCAGCCGCTCATCGTGGTCAACGCGGTGACATCGGAGACGTGGGCCATTACGGTGACGCTCAAGGAAGCGGTCAGCGGCCTCAACGTGCAGGTCTACCCGGCTTACGGTTCGCCTACTGGCACGCCATCCACCGCGCCCTGGGCAGCGATGACGCCGACGGGCAACCCGCTCATCTACACCCGCCAAATGACGCTGGACAACCCCTCGTTCGAGGGTTTCGTGCGAGTGTGGGTGCCGGGTCAAGAGGGGCAGCGCGAGGCGTTGACGCAGATCTTCCTCAGTCCACCCTGGGGGCCGGATAATCCAGGCGGGGGTATGAATGCTGATACCCGCGCCTGGGGCGCCAACGCCCGGCAGTTAGGCGCGCCGGTCGCTTCTGGCGATGGGCAAGTGACGATCTTCAACACCGACAACTTCTTTGCAGAAGCGGGAACCACCTCGCTCCAAGCCCTCACCGAACTACCCAATTTCCCGCTGTGGCTAACCCCGGTGGGTAAGGGGTATCGCTTCGTCTCCAGTGTGGATACACCCCGCGCACTGATGTTCAATTACCACCAACGCGACGTGCCGGAGGGCTACGAGCACACCATCCACATCTACTTCCAGCCGGAAGGCAGCAGTGATTGGCAACGTTTATCCACGGCACTAGATACAAGCCACAATCAGGCCACGACGCGAATGCCCGGCAACGGCGAAGGCATCTATGCGCTGGCCGCAACACTGGATGTGCCGCTTACCGGCGCAGGCTGGAACCTGTTCGGCTACCTTAATCTGCCCCGCCGCACCATCACCGAAGCGTTGACTTCCATCGCGGGGCATTACACCCAGATTGCCACTTACGATCCCAATGCTACCTGGCGCATCTACGATGTCGCCGTCACAACCGAGCATCCACAATACGCCGGGCTGGTGAACGATCTCACCCATCTGGAATCGCCACGCGGCTACTGGCTCTACGCTACGGATACCATCACCCTGTTCTTGAAAGTCCCCGCAAAGGGCGAGATGATGCCTTACGCGGCCCTGACCCCCGGTCTACCCCCGGCAACTTTCTACGGGCCGGTGGCGGCGACAACGGACTTTATCCCTTTGGCCGGGATGCCGATCACGGCCACGATCAATGGAACAGTGTGTGGGCGTGGGGGGATAGTAGATTGGGGCGGTAGTCTGGCATACCGCCTCATGGCGGCGTCTGATACCGGGGATGGTTGCGGTGCGAGCGGGCGCGTGGTGCGGTTCGAGGTGGGTGGCTATGTGTATCCGCAAGCCCCACTATGGAACAATAGCCGCGCCTGGTATGTGCTGCTGAGCGGGCCACAGTATCAACTGTATTTGCCGCTGGTCATGCGCAACTCCGGGCCGTAAAATATTGTTCAACACCCTTGCGAAGGTTGCTGAACCTTCGCAAGGGTTCGAGTTTGTTTTTTCAGGTGGGGCGCACTTCGGAAGTGCGCCCCACCTCACACGCTTCCAACAGTGCTCGATTGAAGGGCACGTTCTCCAAAAACTGGCGGCGGATAGCTTCATCCTGAATCTGCCCCGCGCGTTTCTGGAGCAACTGATAGCCAGCTTCCAGCACATCGCGGGCGCGTTGATCGTCATCCGCCCCGACACTGGTGGCTGCCAATACCTGATAGCAACTCAGATAGACCAATACAGGAAACTCGATGCCGTTGGGACTATTCTCAGTCAACCAGGCCAGAATTTCCTCGATGTACGCCCTAGCTTTTTCTGTCTCCCCTGTCGCCATCATCACACGCGCCAGCCCGGCGAGATCGTCCATCGCTAATGCATTTTGTTCCAATTCCTTTCGGCGCTGTAGCGACTTTTGGAATGTCGTTGCTGCTTCAAAAGAATTTCCCAACCCTTCCCATATCAATCCCAGATGATTGAGGACATACCCTTCACTACGCCGGTTGCCAATTTGTTGTTGAATTTGCAAAGCCATTTCGCCATACGCCATGGCTTGTTCGTTATCTCCCAGAACGTGCGCTGTCAGGCTGAGTGTATCCAAGCTAATAGCTTCGCGGAGTAAATTGCCAATTTCTCGACAAATTTTCAGCGCTGTTTGATGGTGAAGTTGCGCCTGATGGTAATCTCCTATATCAAAATAATTATTGCCCAAGTTAACTAGCAAAAAAGCTTCTGCAAGTTGCCAGCCAATTACACGAGCGCTGGTAAGCGCCTCTTTATAAGCTTCTTGTGCTGCCATATATTGACCGGACGCTGCATAAATTGCCCCAAACATGAGTTGGCAGTCAATTTCTCCCCGGCGATACCCCGTTATCTGGTATAGTGGCAAGGATTGCTGATAATATGTTTCGGCCGCGGGATAGTTACCTTGCTCATAATAAGCCGTAGCAATATCATACAGACTGCGCGCCTCTTGCAGCTGATTCCCGGTCGTGCGCGCCAGAGTGAGCGCCTCGTTAAGTCGAGCGCGTGATTCATCGTATTGCCCTTGCTGCCACAGGAGCCGCCCCCACTCGTGGTAGCTGCGCGCCTGGGCGGTGAGGTCGTCGGCGGCTTGGGCGTGACCGCGCGCGGTTTGCGCCGCTGCGAGCGCGGTGGGATAATCGCCGGTGAAGCGCGCGTAGTTTGCCTCCCGCAGCGCGACGTTGGCCTGCTGGCCCGGATCGCCCAGCTGCGCGGCGAGCGTTTGCAGCGTGCGCACATCCTGCGCCTGCGGCTCGCGCTGCCCTATCACATCGTAGACCCCCTCGCGGCCCAGCAGCAGACGATAGCGCGTGAAGGGCTGATCTTCCGGCGTGAGTTCCAATGCGCGGCTGAAATACCGCAGTGCGCCTTCATTGACGAACTGCTTCGCGGCCTGCTCGCCTGCCAGCCCGGCGTAGACCCGCTCGCGCGCGGGCTGCTCGGCGTTGCGCCAGTGATGTGTCAGCACCGGGTAATGCGCCGCCAGTGGCGATTCGAGTGTGAGCGCCTCTAGCGGTTGCCCGGCCCCATACGTCTGCTCGTACCACGCGCCTACCGCGCCATGGAGCTGCTGCCGCTGGGCGTAGAGCAACGTATCATAAGCCACTTCTTGCGTAGTATTGTGCTTGAAGATGTAGACCGGATCCTCTGCCAGCGCGGCTTCCACACGCACAAAATCCCGCTCGCCGATGGCCTCGATCTGCGCGTGGAGCGCCTCCCGCGCGGGGGCCGCCGGATGCACGGCCTGCAAAGCGTTCAGGTGGAACGCGCGCCCGATGACGCTGGCGACCTTGAGCGTGAGCTTGTGGTCTTCGGACAGGCGATCCATACGGGAGAGCACCGTCCCATGCACCGAGTCGGGAATATCGAGTGCAACGGCGTTGAGCGGCGGATGCTCCACCATCTGCCAGTGGCCTGCCACTTTGATCACGCACCCGGCATCGAGCAGCGCGTCAAAGGCCGGGTCAGAGAGCCGCCACTTGTCTTTCGCTTCGTTGTGGACGAGATACCCGACCTCGCGCAGCGCGTCTACCAGCTCCTCGGTAAAAAACGGATTGCCCTGCGCCTGCGCAAAAATCAGGTCGAGCGCGAGCTGGCCCACCTCCCCGCCCAGGCGATGGCGTACCAGGCTCGCCATGCCGTCCGGCGAGAGATCGCCCAGCGGCAGGTGATGGTGCGCCGGGAGCGCATCGAGCTCCGGCAGGATGCGTTGCTCTTCCAGCGGTGGACGCTGCACCAGCAGCAGCGCCGCCGGGCTGCGATAGAGCGCGCGAGCGACGGCTACCGTCAGCGCGGCGGAAGCCTCATCGAGCCAGTGGACATCCTCTAACAGCAGCAACAACGGTTGCTGCGCGGCCCAGGTCTGGGCGATTTCGGCAACCAGGGCGAAGAGCGCCTGCTGGCGCGTCTTCGGATCGAGCGCGGCGGTCATGGCATTATCGGGCAGCGGCAGGCCCAGCAGCTCGCTCAGGAGCGGGAGCCGCGCCTCCCACCCGGCATTGACCCCCGCGAGCGTAGCCGTGAGTTGCGCGGCCTGCACGTCAGGGGCTGCCTCGCCGACATTCAACAGGGTCAACAGCAATTGCCGCCAGGGGAGATAGGCGGTCCCCTGGCTGATGCTCTGGCACAGGCCGGCGGCTACGCGCCAGCCGGAGGCGGCCAGCTGCTCCGCGAAGACCGCCGCGAGATGGCTCTTGCCCACCCCAGCCGGGCCTTCAAGCCGCAAAATCTGTCCGGGGACGCGCAGCAGATCACGCATCTCGGTGAGAAACTCCTCGCGGCCCACCAGGGGCGTATCGAAGAGCGCGCTCAGCCGTGCCTGGCGCTTGCCGATGGCCGCCGAAATGGGCAGCGGCTCGACACGCCCCTTCACCTGGATAGGGCCGAGATACTCGTACTCGTAGCTGCGGGCGGTAGCAGCGGCAATGTGCTGGTTGACCAAAACCTGCCCCGGCGTGGCTTTGCCCATGAGCCGGGCGGCCATGTTCACCTCGTCGCCCATCACGGTGTAGATGCAGCGCAGCCGTCCGCCGCACGCGCCAGCCCAGGCCAGTCCTTCGCTCACGCCGATTTGCGGCGGTTCGATGCAGACCAGATCGAGCAGGTCTTCCGGGTACTGGCGCAGCTCCAGCGCAGCGGCGACGGCGCGCGCGGAGTCATCATCGTGCGCGATGGGTGCGCCGAACACGGCCAGGAGATTGCTGCCCTTATCGCCGATGGTGAGTTGCAGCATGGTGCCGCCGTAGCGGTGGAGGACGCTTTGCACCCAACGCACGAAGCTATCGAGTTTTTGGCCCGCTTGATCGTCGCCATCGTAATCAAGGCCGGTGAATTTTAGGAACAGGGATGTGACCGGGCGCAGCTCGGCCAGGTAGGCGGCCCCGCTCAACAAGCGCTCGTAAACCGGGGCGTCAATCCAGGGGCGGAGCTGCGCGGTCGTGAGCGCATCCGGCGGCAGCGCGGGCCAGGGCGTCAAGGGGACGGCATCGCGCAACCCTGTGACCACCGCGAAGGCGCGTCCGCCTTCGGTGACGATTTCATGCCGCCACGCTTTTATCAGCAGCGCATCGCCCAGGGCCTCGGCTACCTCGGCGCAGGCGATGGTGTCGCCCTTCTCGGCCTGATGCTCGGCGGCGGCCATGCGCTCCAATGTTGCCCCGGCGAGCGCCTCGAAGTTGTGGATGGCGGGATCGCCCGCAAGGAAGCGCCGCGCAGGGCCGGCGGCTACGGCGATTTTGATGGAAAGCACAATCTCCGTGCCGCCCGGCGTAATCACGCGCCCCAGCCGCGCCAACACGTCTTGCATGGCAAAGGCACACGCCATGCCGCGGCGGCCATCGTCGCCATCCAGCCAGCAGGTGATGGAATCGCCCGCAAAGGCGATGACGCTGCCGCCGTAGCGGTACAGTTCGGCCACCAGCCCCTCGTAGATGGGGTTGATATAATCGAGCACCACCTCCGCGCCGCGCTGACGGCCCAGCTCGGCGGCGAGCGCGCCGGTCAGCGGCGTGAAGCCGGAGATGTCGGCGAAGAGCGCCGCGCCGCACGTGCGGTCGGGGAGCGCCGCGCCCCGGTGAAGCGCGTGGCGGCGGTCAATGGGGAGGTAGGGGAGCAGTGTTTCGATGTTCATAGTTATCGTAAAGACCTGACAGGTTTCAGAAAACCTGTCAGGTCTTTTTTGGTGTAGCTTATCGCGGCACGACGCCGGTCACGCCTTGCACGAGCCAATCGAGCGCGAGCAAGGCTTCGTCAGACATGGCTTCGCCAGCGGCGACGCGCAGGGTACCGGTGTTGTCGTAGAGCGGACCGGTGAAAATCTGTAGCTGCCCGCTCATAATCTGCGCCTTGGTAGCATTGGTCTCATCGCGCACCGCTTGTGGCACCATCGAGCCAAAAGGTGCTAGGCCCAGAATGCCATCGGCCATGTGGCCCCAGTAAGCGTGCGTCTGCCATGTGCCAGCGACGGCCTGTTCCACCGTCTCCCGGTAGTAAATGCCCCAGTCCCAGATCGGTGCGGTCAGTACCGCATTGGGAGCCATATCCGCAGAAATGGCGTTGTAACCAATAGCGTAGACACCATTCTCTTCAGCGAGTTTCTCCGGTTCGGGCGAGTCGCTCTCGCGGGCAATCACATCCGCACCCATATCCAACAACGCCTGCGCCGCCTCGCGCTCTTTGGGCGGATCGAACCAGCTGAAAATCCACACCGGGCTAACCACTACATCCGGGTTCACCGATTGCGCACCTAGCGCGAAGGCGTTGAGATTACGCACCACTTCGGGGATGGGATAGGGAGCCACATAGCCCAGCACATTGGTCTTAGTCATCCGCCCAGCAACGATACCCGCCAGATACCAGCCCTCATAGCCGCGCCCGTCATAGATGGCGACGTTGGGCGCAGTCTGGTAACCGGTAGCGTGCTCGAAAATAACATCGGGGTATTGCTCGGCTACCGCAACCACCGAATCCATATAGCCGAACGAGGTGGCGAAGATCATGTCATAGCCCTGTTGCGCGTAATCGCGAATGATACGCTCGGCATCTGGACCTTCGGCAACCATCTCGCTGTAAGTGGTTTCGACCCCTTCCAGCCTATCGAGCGCCAGCCGCCCCTGATCGTGTGCATAGCTCCAGCCCAAGTCGCCCACCGGGCCAACATAGACAAAGGCGACGCGGAATGCTTCTGCGGGCGCTTCCGTAGGCTTAGGGCCACATTGCACCAACAACAAACTTGCCAGAGCTAGCAAGGCCACCACCATCCACCGCTTACGAGTGTTCATCTATAACCTCCCTTTGATTTGAATGGATTTTCACAGCACACTGCTGCTCCTTCATTGTACAGCTAGGCAGATTAGCGGCAAAGTCAAGAAATCGTCAAGTACAATTAGCTAACAGCGCCTTGGAATTCACAGCCTCGTACAATCCCGCGGTCTGCCGGACGAAATCGGCCACGCTTAAGCGTAACGGCAGCGGCGTAAGCACTTCGATGGCACCACCTAGCCCCAAAATCCAGCCGCGAGCCTGCTCGAACGAGTCGAACGACAAGGTGAGGGGCTGCCAATCCTGCGCATCGGGCGAAGAGGTGGCTGCCAGTTGCTCACGCACACGCTCCCCAAAGCGGCGCAGCACTTCTGGCAACATCTCCGGCGCTACGCGGACGCGCACCGCGTAACGACCACGCTCCTCTTGTCGCTCCGCGCACCACGCCTGCCAGAACGCCGCCAGGTCGAAGTCTGCCGGACGGGCAAAAGTCTCCGCCGTGAGACGCACATCCAGCAGCTCGGCGATGCGGCGTGCCGCCACACGCTCATGGATAGCATAGACGAGATACCACGCACCTCCCTTAGCGACCAGCCCATAAGGCGCCACCACGCGCACGATTTCGAGCGCGAAAGGCGGATGATAGTGCAGTTGCACCTTACGATCCTCCCAAATCGCCTGTTGGAGCAGGTGAAGGTGCGGCACAGCGCCTTCATCCCGCTCCCACCAGGTCGAATCCAGGTAGAAGCGTTGGCGAACAAGCGCTTCATCCTGGCGACGCGCGGCCGGCAGTGCAGCAGAGAGCTTGAGCAACGCCGCCTTGAGCGGTTGACTCAATCCCAGCTCGGCCAGCGGCGCGGGGATGCTCAGCATGAACAACGCGCGCACCTCGCCCTCCGAAAGCCCCGTGAGGCTGGTGCGATAGCTATCCACCAGGGCGTAGCCCCCCTCGCGCCCTGGCTCGCCATAGACCGGGATGCCGGCCATACCCAACGCCTCAATGTCGCGGTAAATCGTCCGCTCGGAGACTTCCAACTCACGCGCCAGCAGACGCGCGGAAAGTTTCCCGCGTGCCTGTAACAACATCAGCAAAGATAACAATCGGTCAGCGCGCATAGCTCCCCCAAATCAGCAAATCAGCATTGAACCATTACGTAGCGGCAACCAGGCAAACTTGACCGCACATTCTCCATTATATCACAAACACTGACACTAGATGTCAGGGTACTCACGTAGAATAAGAACATAACCCTGATGCATCTGGCGCGTCAGAATTTCACAAAAGGAGTGTGTGATATGAGTAAGTTTGAAGTGCGTATCGTTAAACTGGAGCCATTGCGTGTCGCGAGTTTTCACGGATTCGGGGAAGGGCCGGAGGAGCTGGCCTGGCAAAAGCTGGCCCTCTGGGCCGAGCCGCGAGGACTGCTGGATTTCGCGGAGACGCATCGCATCTTCGGGTTCAACAATCCTAACCCCGCACCTGGCAGCACAAACTACGGCTACGAGTATTGGCTGGAGGTCGGCCCAGAGATAAGCGCTGAAGGTGATATGGAAATCAAGGATTTCCCCGGCGGGCTGTACGCAGTAACGCGGTGCGAGGTGCGAGGCGATGCGTATCAAACCATCCCGGCAACCTGGCAACAGCTCGTCACCTGGCGCGAGGATAGCGTGTACAAGGAGGCCCACCACCAGTGGATGGAGAAACACTTGCGCGTGGAAAACGCAGGGCAGGATTTTGTGCTTGAGCTGTATTTGCCGATTGCGGAATAGGGCCTGGAGCAGGACCTTGCAGCCGGAGAATTCGCGTAAATTCACGCGAGGGAACGGGCAGCATAGGGCGTGACAAACACAAACCCGCGCTTACCGTTTCGGTAAGCGCGGGTAATTGGTGCCCCCAAAGGGATTCGAACCCTTGTACCAGGCTTGAAAGGCCTGTGTCCTGACCAGCCTAGACGATGGGGGCAGCGAGAAGTATTGTATCATAAAGGTCTTGGCTGTCAAGCGCCGAAAAAGCAGCGGGGATACTACACAGCCTCTCTATGCTCTGATCAAACTATGTGTAAATTATGTCACGCAACTATTGACTTCGAGAATGTGCATTTCCCGTTCCAACAGAAAGTTTAGCACAGTGCGCAATGCGATAATTGCCGACAACAACAAAACATCATTCCAGTTAGGTGAAAGGGTAGTCCTGAGTATATCCGCTGCAACTTGGAATTCCAACCCCATTACCATGCTTTGCCCTAACTGTAAGCGCAATAGAGATATTCGCCGCGAAGGTAAATGCCGAAAGAAATCCCGCAAGTATAGCACGATGGTTTTACCAACCCCTAACAAAACAACGATGACGCCGCAAGCTTCCACCAGCACAATCAATTCCAACACGACCATCCGCAAGTATGCGCTCATACGATACCACAATCCTTCACACGCGATGTCCCTGTTCGAGGAAATTCCGTCATGGTTGAAACTATCAGTCCCGGCACAGGTTTCGGCAGACTCAAGCAAGATTTTAATACAGCTCAGCAATAACTACTGGAATTACCAACCGCTACAATAGTCCCACCTGGCTATGATCGCCCAGGGTGAGTTTGAGCGCCTTAGGGCGGAAGGGCGAGCGGCGCAGCACAACATGCCGCCCGATAAGGCTATCCTGTACGCGAGCCGGGAGCGCCTCAATAGTGGAATGCTCCAACACGATGGAACGTTCGATCTCGCTCTCCTGCACTACGCAATCGTGGTAAATCGAGGTAAACGGCCCAACATAGGAATTGATAATGCGCGTATTTTCGCCAATGATGGCCGGGCCACGAATTACGCTGTTGATGATCTCTGCGCCCTTCTCCACCGTCACCCGCCCGTCCACTTCGGAGTCGCGGTCAATATACCCCTCACACACGGGCGTCAGTTCCTCCAAGACCAGACTGTTAGCGTCGAGCATATCACCCGGCTGCCCGGTATCAATCCACCAGCCACGATGCACATACGGGAAGACGCGCAGGCCATTGGTCACCAGCCATTGAATGGCATCAGTGATCTCCAGCTCGCCGCGCCACGAGGGATTGATGGCATTAACCGCCTCAAAAACGTGGTGATCGAACATGTAAATCCCCACCAGGGCTAGATTGGAAGGTGGGTTCTTAGGCTTTTCGATTAGTTGCACAATCTGCCCCTGATCGTTCAGTTCCGCAACGCCGTAATGCTGAGGCTGCGCCACTTCTTTAAGAACGATTTGGCTGTTCCAGTCCGAATCAGCAAACTGCCGGATCAGCGGCGAGATACCGCCCTGGATGACGTTGTCGCCCAGAAACATAACGAAGCGATCATCGCCCAGAAAGTCCCGGCTGATTTTGACGGCATGGGCCAGGCCCAGCGGTGCATCTTGAGGGATATAGGTGATGTTGACACCCCACTTGTTACCGCGCCGCACAGCAGCCTTGATCTCCTCCGCCGTATCGCCTACAACAATGCCGATATCTTCAATGCCGGCAGCGCGTATGGCTTCGATTACGCGGAACAACACCGGCTTGTTGGCGACCGGAATCAATTGCTTGGCGCTGGTATAGGTAAGCGGGTACAATCGCGTTCCTTTACCGCCACTGAGAATGAGACCTTTCATGTAGCGACCTCCGTGTGTATGAGCAATTCACGTAACTACCACTCTCTACCTATCATTGCGAGGCGCGTATCCGCAACATCCGTGCGTCTCCGAACGGCGCAATCTCGTCTATGGTTGAGATTGCTTCGCCGCAGACGGCTCGCAATGACAAAAGCTGAGTAGTTGCACGTTTTACGTTAATATCCCTGCACCAATCCGCCCTCCGGCGCATCTACAAAAACCGCACCCAGCAAGCGCACCCGGAAACGCTCCAGCGTCTCCTGGGCCTGCGCGACGTGATCCCGCCGGGAGTAGCCATAGCGCACCGTCAGTAACAGCCCATCCGTCTTGGTCGCCAGCACCGCCGCATCCACGGCCACGTTCACCGGCGGCGAGTCGAGAATGACCACATCAGCCTGGGCTTTGAGTGCGCGCAACAATTGCTCCATCTTCTGCGAGCCGAGGATGTCTGCCGGGTTCGGCGGCTGCGCACCCGCCGGCAACAACGAGACACCCGGCACGCCGGTTTCCAGCAGCTGCGGCTCGCTCACGGCAGCCTCACTCAACATCAGCGAGGTAAGCCCTGGCTCTTGCGGCAACCCGAAGAGTGCATGCAAACGCGGACGCCGTAGGTCTGCATCCACCAGCGCCACCCGCTGCCCGGCCTGCGCCATCACTACGGCAAGATTAGCCGCCACGAAAGGCTTGGCTGCTTCCGGCCCTGGAGAAGAAACTACCAATAGCTCCAACGCTTTATCAAGGCTGGTATAGGCCAAATTGATCCGCAGCGCGCGGTAAGCTTCCGCAGCAGCGGAACGGGGATCAGCAAGCGTAACCAACTGCATGGTATCCATTAGCTCTCTCCTCTTTTGTGGGCCAATGCCGCCGGCGGAATGACACCGACAACCGTAAGCCCCAGCTCTTCCATATCTTGGGGACGGTGGATAATGCCGGCGGCCAACCACTCCAGCACGAAGATCAACAGCGTCCCCATCACCAACCCAAAAATGCCCCCCGCAGCAGTATTGATGAACTTGCGCGGGCGTAACAACCGATAGGTCGGCTCTTCCAAAATCGTTGCATAGACGCGATCTTCTTTTCGCTGCAGCTGGTTCTGGCTATCACGCCACTCCACCATGACACGCGCCCACTCATGGGCGATACGTTTGGCCTCCTCACCGTCACTGCGATCCACGTCAATCTGGATCAGCATCCGCGAATCGTCCGAGGCAATGATGACATTGCCCTTGAGATCCTGCGGCGTGGTGTAGAGTTCTTGCCGCTCGATGACCTGAGTAGCCCGGTCAGTCGTCCACATCGCGGCCACATAGGAGCGCAACATAATTTTAGCCGATTGCGTCAAACCGTAATCGGGACGTGCCGGCTCAATGAGCACCTGCACGCTGGCGCGGTATACAGGTATCTGGACGAGACTAAAGCCGAAAGCACTAACAGCGGCAATAGCCGCTGTCGCCAGAATGATCCACCCGCGCTGTCGCAGGACGCGAATGTAGTCTTGAACTTTCACACGCTACCTCCATAAGGATTTCAGCACAGAAACCACGGAGATTTTTATAGATTATCGCTGTATTTTCCGTGGTGAAATCTGATTTCTTGCACTAGCCAACAGCAAAATTGTACCATTGAACAGAAGACGCGCAACCGAGCGCAAAAAAGAGGAGCGTAGCGCTCCTCTTGAAAAATAGCGCCAAAATATCAGCGCCCACGCAACCGAATGCGAGCCTCACGACAAGTGGGACAAGCTACACCCACATAGTCACGCCCACAAGTCATGCAAGTTTTACGCTCCATTTGCGCATCCCGGTGGAGCTCCAACAGGCCCACCATGATTTCTTGTCCTTCGTAACGCGCCAGCCACTCCAACAACGGGGTCGAGCCAACCAACCACATACCGTCTTCGCCGCGCTTTAACACCCCCTGCGCAACATGCCCCTCCAACTCATAAATTGCTGACGCCAGTTCGCGGATGCTGGCATTGCGAATTGCTCTCATATTAGTACGCCTCCACCCACATTATACAGTAGTTACGCGGTTTGTTCCATCGAACGATCTTTAAGCTCAAAAAGTGATTTTTTAAGAGTGTTTTTCGTGGGCGGGCATAACCCACCCACGAAAAACACTCCTTTTTTAGCGGCTTTAGCCGCCAAATTCACTTTGAGCCGGTGGCCCAAACAACAACCGCGTAATTGCTGATTATAGACGCTACAGGGGAGAACGCAACTCTACGCTCTTTTTCCGGTGCAATAAATAGCACCGAAAACCCCGCCATTGGCCGAAGCGGTCGAGACCCGGCAGCGGTTTCAACAAGCATAACCCGCACCTTCATAAATTTTCGGATAGGTGCTCAAAGGTTTTGTCATTCTTACAAAGCGGATTATAATGAGATCAAGCCATTGATATGAAAATGCGTGCGATGCCCTTAGTTGCCTTAAATGCCCAGTTGGTTGCCGGCGATGCTTCTTACCGCAGCGCCGGCATTTATGCCTATATCATCAACCTGCTGCGCCATTTGCCCGCCGCGCTGGATGCTATGCAATACCTAGTATTACTGGGGCGGCACGGACAGTTGCCGGACCAAACACCCCTCCCGGTGCGCCGCTCGCGTTTCTCCACCTCCCGCCCGGTCAGCCGCATCTTGTGGGAACAGCTGGTATTGCCGGGCGTGTTGCGTCGCCGAAAAGTTGATCTACTACACTTGCCTGCTTACGTTGGCCCATGGGTCTCCGCCTGCCCGCAAGTGGTTAATATCCACGATCTGAGCTTCCTCCATTATCCAACCTTGTTCCGCCCCGCCAACCGCCTTTACCTAAATACGATGACGCGCGCGACCTGCCGACGCGCAGCAGCAATCATCACCGGCTCACAAGCTATTGCTGACGAGATTAAGGTGCATCTGGGTGCCCCCGCCGAACGCGTACATGTCATCCCCGATGGCGTGGCACAACGCTTTCAACCGCTGCCACACGAACAGGTGGAAGCATTCCGTAGCGAGTATCTGTTGCCGGAGCGTTTCATCCTCTTCATGGGGACACTCGAACCGCGCAAGAATCTCGTGACGCTGGTACGCGCATTTGCCCGCCTGCACGACCCCCACGTGCATCTGGTATTAGCCGGCGGCAAAGGCTGGTACTATGAAGACCTTTTCGCCGAGGTATCTCGCCTGGAATTAGAAGCACGGGTACATTTTCCAGGCTATGTACCGGCTGAACAACAAACCTTGTGGTACAATGCGGCCACAGCTTTCGCCTACGTTTCACACTATGAAGGCTTCGGACTACCGGTTGTGGAAGCATTGGCCTGCGGCACCCCGACACTGATTAGTCAGGCAGGGGCACTTTGCGAAGTAGCACAAGATTCTGCACTGACTGTCCCCGCCGAAGATGAAGCCGCGATAGCAGATGGCTTGCACCGCCTGCTCACCGACGCCCCGATGTGCGCACAACTGCGGCAACGCGGGCTAGCCCGCGTTGCCGCTTTTACCTGGGATGCCACAGCAGCGCGTACGGCGGCGCTCTATCGCCACGTGTTACAATCCAACTGAAGCAGGAAATCGAAACAGGATGAACCTTAAACGCAGCGAACGCGCCCCACTCTGGGTGATTTGTCTAGATATAGCGCTCATCGTGTTGGTAATGGCATTAGCATATTGGTCGCGCTATCGCTTGCAATGGTTCCGAGATGTGTTGTACGAAGCCGATTTCACGGATTACTTACCACTCACAGCATTGTTTGCCCTACTCATTCCGGGATTTTTATTTCTTGACGGCAGCTACCACAGCTGGCGTGGGCGTTCCTGGGTAGATCATGTCTATCGCATCAGCAATGCCGGAGCTAAGACGCTGGTAATGGTACTCGCTATCGCATTTTTCTTCCGCCCCCTGCTCTATTCACGCTTGCTGTTGCTGGAAGCGGGGATTGGAATGTGGATATTCCTCGCACTGGCCCGCGCCGCCGTCATGTATTTGCTGGCGCACCAACGCCGCAGCGGCAAAGGTCTCAAGCGGCTCCTGATAGTCGGTGCAGGCGAAGTAGGCCGACGGGTTATGCGCACACTCGTGGCACGCCCTGACCTGGGTTACAGGGTAATAGGTTATGTAGATGATAATCCCGAAAAAGGCGAGAGCGAAATCGGGCGTTTCAAAGGCTTAGGGGCGATTGACAACCTGGTCAACGTCATCAACACAGAAGATATTGATGAAGTGATTGTGACCCTGCCATGGACGTACCACCGGCGCATCCTCACCGTACTGCGCGAGTGCGACCGGCGCAATGTACAGGCGCGCATCGTACCGGACATCTTCCAGCTCAGCCTGAGCCGAGTGGACGTGGGCGACTTGGGCGGGTTGCCGCTCATCAGTATCAACGAAATCACCTTCGGCGCGACGGCGTTACTGTTCAAACGCATCGTAGATACTTGTGGCGCGCTGTTAGGGCTGACGCTGGGCGCGCCGCTCCTGGGACTCATCGCCCTGGCAATCCGACTGGATAGCCCCGGCCCGATACTCTTTCGCCAACAGCGCGTGGGTAAAGACAAGCAGCTTTTTATGATGTACAAGTTCCGCTCCATGCGCGAAGGCGCAGAAGCAGAATTGGAAGAGTTACGCGAGTACAACGAGGCCGACGGCCCGCTCTTCAAGATGCGCGATGATCCTCGGCTGACGCGCGTGGGTACATTGTTGCGGCGCACCAGTCTGGATGAGCTACCCCAATTGCTCAACGTCCTGCGTGGGGAGATGAGCCTGGTAGGGCCACGCCCACCGGTGCAGGAGGAAGTCGAACAGTATCAACCCTGGCACCTGCAACGCCTGGCTGTCCCCCCAGGCATGACGGGGCTGTGGCAAGTCAGTGGCCGCAGCGAACTTACCTTTGACGAGATGGTTCTGCTTGATTTGTACTACATCGAGCACTGGTCGCCCTGGCTCGACCTAATGATTATGCTACGCACCATCCCTAAAGTGCTGCTGGGCGATGGGGCGTATTGAACGTGATGCGTGACCAGAGAATTTTTCACGTTTCACGAGCTGCCATTTTCCAACTACTGTTTCCCGACTACTGTTTTCCAACTACGGAATGAGGTCTAATATGAACAAATGGATGCTTACGTCCGCTGAGCAACAAGCCGCACGCGATTTTCTAGTCAAATTGGTACAAACGCCTGGACTGCCTGGCGCTGAAGGCGCGGTAGCCGCGCTACTGCTGCAAGAGATGCGCAGCTTGGGTTTCCCCCAGGTCTGGATGGATGAGGCCGGCAATGTCATTGGGCAACTCGGCGCAGCAGAAGGGCCAACGCTGATGCTCAACGGGCATATAGATACCGTTGCAGTTGCCAGCCCACAAGATTGGACGTGCGATCCTTATGCGGCCAGCGAGCGCCAAGGACGCATCTACGGCCTCGGCACTGCCGATATGAAAGGCGGCCTGACGGCCATGCTACACGGCGCGGCTTTATTGCTCCGGCGGGACATTCCCCTCAACGGGCGTGTAGTCATTGCTTGCGTAGGCCTGGAAGAACCCGCTGAAGGCACGGGCACCCGTATCCTCTTTGAAGAAGACGGCCTCAAACCCGATTGGGTGCTGATTGCCGAACCCTCTAACCTGCACGTCGTGCGTGCCCAACGCGGACATCTGGAAATGCTGCTTTCGGTCAAGGGCCGTTCAGCGCACTCGGCGACGCCGGAGCTGGGCGATAACGCTATCTACACCGCAGCGCGACTGGTGTTCGGCCTGGAGCTGCTAGCCGAGCAGCTGGCCCAAGACCCCTTCCTAGGGCCGGGCGTCCTGGCGGTGACCGACATCCGCTCGCACGCCGTCAGCCGCAATGCTATCCCCGATGGGTGCGATCTGATTATTGACCGCCGCTTGACCGTAAGTGAAACAGAGTCATTGGCGTTGGCAGAAGTGCAGCGCGTCATCGCCCGCGAAGGTGTCCACGCCGAACTGCATGTCATCGAGGAGCAGGTACACACGCACACGGGCCGGGTCTACACGGCTCGCCGCGCCTCACCGCCCTGGGCGCTGGGCGAGCGACATCCGCTGGTGCAGGCCATGCTCCACGCGGCCCGCGAGTCTGGCGCGCGCCCACTGCTCGACAAGTGGGACTTCGCCACCGAGGGTGCCTACACCGCCGGCGTGGCGCAAGTGCCCACCGTCGGCTTTGGCCCGGGTGACCCCAACGTCGTGCATTCATGCGATGAATATGTGCCGCTGGAACAAGTCTACACGGCGGCTTCGGCCTACGCCGCCCTCGCCGCCCGCCTCCTCGCGCCGTGAGGGAAAAGTCCACAACCAACGGCCCCTGTTGGTTCAACGGACAGTCAAATCCGTGTAGCTCAGTAGATAAAAATTTTTCATACCCCCCCTTGCGAAGGTTCGATAAGGGCAGGTCTCTCAGATACAGCAGCAGGCGCACAGCCATGCCAGGTACGGCCTAGCGCAACCTTCGCAAAGGTTAATAAAGTCAGAATTTTTCATTTGCTGATGCTATATAAAATGCGGGAAACTAACGTTCCCCGCAGAGCCAGTGTGCTCAGCGCGGAATGCCAGAGCCACGCTAAAATAAGTATTTGCTATTCGCCATTCGCTATTTTCAAAGGAGATTGCATGAACTTCCTTAAATCTTTACTCGCGCTGATGCGCACCCCTTTTTTGATCCTCACACCCGCTTGTGTAGCAGTGGGCGTGGGCGCAGCGTATTGGCAAATGCGCGCGTTGAATTGGCTACAGGTAGCGTTGATCCTCATCGGCGCATTGGCAGCGCATATTACTGTCAATGTCTTCAATGAGTATTTCGACTTCAAAAGCGGCTTGGATCAACAAACCCAGCGCACCCCTTTCAGCGGCGGGAGTGGTACATTGCAGGCCAGCCCCCAGTTAGCAAGCGTCGCGTTATTGCTTGCCTGCACGGCCTGTACTATCACAGCTTTGATTGGCCTCTATTTTGTGTGGGTGCGGGGCTGGCTTTTGTTGCCCATCGGCGTGATGGGGCTGATTCTGGTTGTCACCTATACGATCTGGTGGGTCAACCATCCGCTTCTCTGCCTGATCGCTCCAGGGTTGGGCTTCGGCGTTTTTACCGTTATGGGCACACACTTCGCTTTGACCGGTAGCTACAGTTGGACGGCCTTCGTCGCTGCGCTGGTGCCCACATTTTTGGTCAGCAATTTATTGCTACTCAACCAATTCCCGGATGTAGAAGCCGACCAACGTGTGGGACGCCGCCATTTCCCGATTACTATTGGGCGGCAAGCCAGCAGTAAGCTGTATGGCCTGTTGTTGGCTTTGACCTATGTATCGATCATCGGAGGTATTGTATTGCGCTTGCTCCCCCCGACCACGCTGCTGGCGTTGTTGACGATAATATTGGCCTGGCGAAGTTACCAGGGCGCACGGCGCAATGCAGAAAATATCCCCGCCTTGGTTCCCTCGTTGGGCGTGAATGTCATTATCACGCTCGCCACCCCGATATTGCTAGCAATCGGCCTGATGATTGCATAAATTGCTTTGTAGTGTATTCATGCTAAACTTACAGCTATGAGCGAATTACTATTCCCTACCCAAGTGAAAGACCTGAACACCGTTTTGCGCGCCTTCAATTGGCGCGCGCTCAGCCGCGAAGTGGACTTAGAAGCCCACTTGCAGCTGGCGATTGTTGGCCCGGTCAACAGCGGCAAATCCACGCTCTTCAACCGGCTGCACGGGCGCAATCTCTCCGCCGCCAGCGCCGTGCCGGGCACCACGCAAAACGTGGTAGAACACCCACTAGGGCCGTTCCTGCTGGTGGATACGCCCGGCTTCGGCGAGGTATGGGGCGTGGATCGTGCCACAGTCGCCAAAGAAGCCGCCGCCGCTGCCGACCTCGTCCTGCTGGTGCTGGATGCCGCCGCCGGGGTGCGCCAGAGCGATCACGACCTGCTCCAAACGCTGCGCGCGCTGGGCCACCCGGTCATCGTCGCGCTCAACAAGGCCGATTTGATCAAAAAAGACCTGCCCTGGGTGCTGGAAAACGCCGAGGCAGTGCTGGGCGTACGCCCGCTCCCCATCTCTGCCCGCACCGGCATGGGCATTTCTGACAAGCTTCTGCCTACCATCCTCCAAGTGGAACCGGGCATCGCCGTAGCGATGGCGCGCGGTTTGCCGGGCGTGCGCAAGCAACTCGTCACGCGGCTTATCCGGCAGGCAGCCACCACCAATGCCGTCATCGCACTGCAACCTATCCCCTTCCTGGACATCCCGCTGCTTCTGGCGATGCAGACCCGGCTGGTGTTGCGCATTGCGGCGGCGTATGGGCAGCCCATGAGCGTCACCCACGCGCGCGAGCTCATCACGACGATTGCGGGCGGTCTGCTCACCCGCTATCTAGCCGGACAGCTGGCGAAATTCTTCCCCGGCCCTGGTTGGATTGTCTCGGCGGGAATGGCATTAGCGGGCACCTGGGCTATCGGCGAAGCGGCCCGCCGCTACTTCGAAGCTGGCGCGAATATCCCCGCGCCTGACTTGCGCGCACTTTATCAAGGCTTGCGCAAACGCGCCGCGCGGGGCATTCTTAATCGTCAACCGCCGGAGTTGCCCATCGAAATACCACTGGCGGCTTCTGACACTGCACCCACTGACGAAAGCGCATAGGACAAAAACGGACGTGGCATAACATGAAATCAGCCCCCTGGCTGGATGCGGATGAGCAACTATCGCCTGAAGCCATCCGGCGCGCGGCGCGGATAGCGGCGCATCGCTGGCTATTATTGGTGGCGATAGCGAGCCTGACGGTAGGCGGAATCATTGGCCGCTGGGGCTTCCAAAACCTACCCGAACCGACGCCGGTGCTCGCGCTACCCTCCGGCTGGGGACAGGCGTGTACGCCGGTTGCGGCCACTGCGCCCACCGCCATTCCCACGCCGCTCCGGGTCTATGTGAGCGGGGCAGTCGCGGCTCCGCAGGTGCTCACGCTGACCGCCGGCAGTCTGGTGGCGGATGCGCTTACCGCAGCGGGCGGCCCGGCCCCCGATGCCAACCTCAACGACATCAACCTCGCCGCGCCGTTGGTCAATCACCAGCAAATCAACGTGCCCTCGCGCGCGACGCCTGCGCCCATCGCCACCCCTAAACCACAAACCACCGCAAGCGAAACCAGCGGGACGCTCATCAACATCAACACCGCCACTACCGCTGAACTGGAGCTGTTGCCGCGCATCGGCCCGGCGATGGCGCAACGCATCCTGGACTACCGCGAGGTGCATGGCCCGTTCCAAACAGTCGAAGACCTGCTCAACATCGCCGGCATCGGCCCGGCCACGTTGGAGCAACTACGTCCGCATGTGACGCTAGTCCCATAACTGAATTTAGATTTTCCCCTATTAAAAACCACCAAGGACACCAAGATTTTATGAGAGGTTTTTAACTTTGTGTTCTTTGTGTCCTTCGTGATTAAGGAGATTTTTTACAAGAGTAAATCATGCTCAACATTCTTTCCTGGTATCTGATTGTACAACTCTTCGCACTGGCGGGATTGCCGCTGGCGTTGGCCTGGCTGCATCGGTTGCCTTCGCGGGGGTACGCCGTCGCCAAGGCCCTCGGGCTGCTATTGACCGGCGTGCTCTTCTGGTGGGGCAGCATCATCCACCTGTGGAGCAACACCGCCAGTGGCGCGCTCATGGCAGCAGTACTCATCTGCGGCATGGGCCTGTGGATGCTGCGCGGGCGCTGGGCCGAGCTCCGCGCCTGGTGGGCCGCGCACCACGAGTTCGTCATCACCACCGAGCTGCTCTTTGCTGCGGCCTTCCTCCTGTGGGTGATTGTCCGCGCCGCGCAACCGCAGATCGAAACCGCCGGCGGTGAGAAATTCATGGAAATCGCCTTTCTCAATGCCGTGCTGCGCGCGCCCGGAATGCCCCCCCACGATCCCTGGCTCTCCGGCTACGCCATCTCCTACTACTATTTGGGCTACCACCTCATGGGCATGATTACGCGCTTAGCAAGCGTCCCCGCCTCCAGCGCCTTCAACCTGGGGATCGCCTCCTGGTTTGCGCTAACGGCAGTGAGCGCCTATGGCGTGCTGTATGATATGCTCGATGGGCGCGGCCCGGTGCGCGCCCTCTTCGGCCCGTTGCTGCTCCTGTTGACCGGAAACGGCATGGGGCTGCTGGAAGTGCTCTACTCGCGCGGCTTGTTCCCACCGGCCTTTTGGACGTGGCTGGACATTCGCGGCCTCAACGCCCCACCCCAACCGCCCTTCTCCTGGTTGCCCTCGCGCTTCTTCTGGTGGTGGCGCGCATCGCGCACCCTGCACGATTACACGCCCGGCGGCGTATCGCAAGAGCTCATTGATGAGTTCCCCGCCTTCAGCTTCATCCTCGGCGACATGCACCCCCACCTGCTCGTTTTGCCGTTTGCACTGCTGCTGGTGGCGTTGGCCCTGCACCTCTATCACGATGCGCACACCTTCGAGCGTGACCCCGATCCATGGCGGTATTGGAGCGCGCGCGTGATCCCCTTAGCCGGGTGCGCCTTGCTGTTGGGATCATTGGGGTTCCTCAACACCTGGGACTTGCCCATCTATTGGGCGCTATTGATGGGCGCGCTGATCCTGGGACGCGGGCGCGCCCCCGACGCGCCGGAGCTCTTCGACCGGCTCTGGGCCGCCATCCCCGAAGGCGGGCTGCTGGGCGTGCTGAGCATCATCTACTACTTACCGTTCTGGATAGGATTGCGCTCACAGGCTGGCGGCATCCTCCCCAACCTCTTCAATGCCACCCGCCCGGTGCAATTTGTGGTGATGTTCATCCCATTGCTGCTGCCGGTCGCTGCGCTGATCATCGGTGCAGCACGGCGGGTGCGCCTGGATGCGTACAAGCTGGTGAGCTGGAGCATCGGTGTATTGCTGTCTCTGCTGGCGCTGGCCCTGCTGATGGGACTGGTGGCCGGCTACCCCTGGGTGCGCGCGGTTTTAGAGGGCGAAGCAATTCTCGGCATCGCTCCAGAGCAGTTCCAGCAAGCGTTGTTCACCCGCCTGAGCTCCCCTTGGACGGCACTGCTGTTGCTGCTGGGCGTGATGGGCGTAGTGCTGGCTTTTATCGAAGGCGAACATAAGCTACGCCCCCCACACACCTTCGCCCTGCTGCTGACACTGTTAGGATGTTTGCTCACCCTGGCTCCGGAATTTGTGTTCCTCAAGGATGTTTTTATGACACGGATGAACACGGTCTTCAAGTTCTACTTCCAGGCGTGGGTGCTGTGGAGTTTGGCGGGGGCGTGGTGGCTAGCTACGACCACCGAGGCGTTGTCGCGGCGAGCTGCCGGAACTGCACGCCGGGTAGGGTATAGTGCGGCTATTCTCGCCATCCTCGCAGGGTTGGTCTACACACCACTCGCTGCGCGCCAACGCGCGTTGGAGCACGGCATTCCCTGGACACTGGACGGCGCAGATTGGGTGCGCCAGCAACATCCCGCCGACTGGGAAGCCATCCAGTGGCTCAATGCCTATGTAGAAGGAGCTCCGGTCATCGCAGAAGCGCCTGGTGACAACCACCGCGCTTATGTGTACCAGGGACGCATTTCAGCGTTCACGGGACTACCCACGGTGCTAGGCTGGGCGGGGCATGAGATGCAATGGCGCGGCAACTACGAGGAACAAGCCCAACGGGAACTGGCTTTGACGCAACTCTACGCTTCTGGTGACACGTACCAGGTCCAGGAAATTGTCGCGCGTTACAGCATTGCCTATATCTATGTTGGGCCGATAGAGCAACAGACCTACCCGCCAGAGACTCTGGAAGTGTTCGAGCAATTATACCCATTGGTCTATCAGAATGCCGGGGTCAGTATCTACCAAACGGGATTTTAGATTCGGTGGCATAAAAAACAGCTTTCACAGGCTTGCGCAACACCGGCCCTTGGATAACTTGACTGATAGCGGCGCTTACGATGTGGCCCGCCGAGGAAAGCGAGCGCTGTCCTTCCCAGCTTATACTCACCCAGGCCCTGACACCCAAACACAGGAAGTTCATAAAAACATAACTCCCGATGCACAAGCAAAACTTTGACGAGCACCCCCAAGACCACGCGCAATTGCGCCATCCATAATTTGTGTTAGACTTAGCATCTATCTGGAAATCAATATCATTAAGTTAAAATCTGACAGGTTTCGCTCAAATTGTGTTTGACTGCACTTTTCAGGTGAATAAAAGCAGTAGCGCAAAAATCGTCCTGTCACAGCCGTCAATAGGCGTGTTTTGAGGTATACTCAGGGTTAGTTTTGCGGTACGGCCTGTGACGAGCGCAGAGGCCTTCGACAGGCTCAGGCACCGGAGAAGCCCGGTGGCTGAGCCTGTCGAAGCCTCTCCCGGTTGCCCTACGGCATTGTCTTAGACGGCAGTAGCGCAAAAATCGTCCTGTCACAGCCGTCAATAGGCGTGTTTTAAGGTATACTCAGGGTTAGTTTTGCGGTACGGCCTGTGACGAGCGCAGAGGCCTTCGATAGGCTCAGGCACCCGAGAAGCCCGGTGGCTGAGCCGCCGAAGCCTCTCCCGGTTGCCCTACGGCATTGTCTTAGACGGCAGTCGCGCAAAAGTCACCCTGTCACAGCCGTCAATAGGCGTGTTTTAAGGTATACTCAGGGTTAGTTTTGCGGTACGGCCTGTGACGAGCGCAGAGGCCTTCGACAGGCTCAGGCACCGAAGAAGCCCGGTGGCTGAGCCTGCCGAAGCCTCTCCCGGTTGCCCTACGGCATTGTCTTAGACGGCAGTCGCGCAAAAGTCACCCTGTCACAGCCGTCAATATGCGTTTTTTGAGCATACTACAGGGTTAGTTTTACGGTACGGCGAATAAAGAGTGATTGTAGCATCAAGCCTCTCAAACCTGCCCGGTCTCGACCAGCCTGACCAACGATGAGATTTCCGAATAAGTACGCAATCCTGTTGTTAATACAAAAATTATTTATCACTGGGGGAAACAATCAATGGAGAAACGCTATCGTGTTTTACGATTTGTGGCAACACTGTGGAAAATTCTGGCCTGGGTAATCCTGCTAGTGGGGATGTTGGCCTCTATTGCTACCCTGGCCGGTGTGCTGATGGGCGGCGCGCAGTTGCGCTCATACTTCGACTCCGGCATTGTGCCATTCAGCCCGGTAGTGGGAGGCATTATTGCCTTTGTGGGTGGAGTCCTATTTAGCGTGTTCAACTTCCTGGCTATTTACGCGCTCGGCGAATTCCTGCACTTGCTCGTCGGCTTGGAAGAGAATACCCGTGCGACAGCCGCTATGCTCCAGCAGCTACGCCCCGCAACCCCGCCATCGGGCTATCCGCGTGCTTACGCGCAACCGACGGCGCCTTCCACACCCCCGCCACAGGGAAACAATTACAGCTAAGCTCAATACGGTTCAGTTAAGCCCGGTGGCAACCGAGTTTTGCGATTAAAACCGCTGTAAAGAGGCATTTGGGGGTGGGTGGGCTGTGCCCACCCACCCCCAAATGCCCTTAACTGAACTGTATTACAGCTAAGCTATCACGCCAATCACGGCTGCGCGACATTTACTTCCGTCACCCATAATCCATCGCGGCCATCGGATGTTGTAAGACGTGCACCATCCGGCGCATACAAGCCGGCTAGAAGCGTGTATACACCAGCGGGCACGTGAGCGGGCAGATGCAAAACATGCTCATCCAGCACAACTTCACCGGGCAGCCAACCTGTGGTAGGGCGATGCCATTGCGCCGGCTCACCGTCCGACTGGGCCAGTAACTCCCCAGCAGGTGAAAGCAGATGCAGGAAGACGCGATAGCTTATTTCCGTCTCTGCCTCGGAGCGCCAGACCAATGTCACATGGAGATCCGCTGGGGCGGAAACTACGGTTACAGGTTGTATATCAGCGCCCAATAATCTAATTACTTCACCAAGTAGCTCATCAACCGGCAAGGGCAATACCGGAGCCTCCCAAAGGCGTGTTGGCGAGGTCACACGCAACACGCCGAGCGGCAACGCACTTGTCACGCCCGAACGCACCTGCCAGGTATGTTCCCCATCCGGCGTATACACCGGCAAGCGCAGCACCACTTCCATGCGCAGCCGATCGCCAACCTGCCAGTGCGTGAGCGGATAGCTACGCGCTACAGGCAACATGTCCTCATAAAGTATGTCTCCCTGCTCCGCTGCCAGGCTAAGCGCCACCCAGCCCTCATCCGCCACCGCTTGCGGTTGCTCCACTTGCCAAAGCAGCGTGAGCCGCACTATATCGCCTGGCGCAGCGCTGCGCCGATCAATGCGGCTACCCAACAATCGCAGGCCCGTCCAGGGCTGAGACTGCGGGGCAAGCATCAGACCAGTTTCCAACGGAAGCGCCCCCCGTCCAGGCTGCGAGACACGCAACGCCCCAATGGAATGCGCCGCCACGGTCTGGCCGATATCACGACGAACCAACGCCACGCGGAACGTGTATTCGCCAGGTGGCGCACCATCCACCAAGCGCAAGAGACGGGAATCCATAACATAACCATCCACAGGCCACAAATCAGTACCTGGCGCAAAGCGCCAATCACGCGGGCGTACCAGCTCACCGCTGCTCCACGGGAACCCATCAGCAGCGACGATATGAAGGGCCACGTCGTACACCACACCCAGCGGGCGTTGCGGTTGCCAATAGAGCGTCACCGCGACCTCGTCAGCAGCAGTAATTTGCGCAGCGGATTGCTCGTAACCCAGCAGCCGCACTTCACCAACGAAGTCGAGCAACAACGGATGCTGCGCACCTCGCAACCCGGTAGATTCCAGTGTAGCGCAGCGCAGCGGGGTTTCGACGCGCGCGAAGAAGGCTCCGGTCGCCAACACCAGCCCGGAAAGCAGCAGGAGCCACCGCTGCGGGAAGGCAGGCAGCGTCTGCGGCACGCGCGTCGGCCAACGCCAGACACCCATGGCTACCAGCACCAACAACGCCAGCACACTCATTGCAACACCTAGCATACGCGGCGGCGTCGAGCCGAAGTGGATGCGCAACGTGTGTACCCCGGCGGGAATCTCAAACTCCAGTAGCCCGCTAGTTTCAGCAGGGCGCGTGGGCAACGGTTGACCGTCAAGCGTGACCCGCCAGCCAGGAAAGTAGAACTGGCGATAGGTCAGCCAGGCCGGGCCATCCACTTGTATACGATAGGTAGCATCCAGCACTGAGCCGCGCAGCCTCTCAACCTGTATGCCCGGCGGCGCAACCAGCCGGTCGGGTGATAGGCCCACGGCCAGCTGTTGACGAAGTTCCACGTCGTCAGGAATCTCTTCCACCCACCGAGGCAGAAATTCACCTAATGTGGTGGTACCGATGAAGAACGGCGGCTGCTCAAAAGCCATGAGATGGCCCAGCGTAGGCGACTCAGGGACAGGCTCACGGGGCATGAAGAGCCAGGGAACGGCGGACATGGTCAACAACAGCGTGAGCAGCGCCAGGAGTGGCAACCCGCGCCGATTACGATCGAGGTTAGCGCAGGTCGCGGCGAGCAACAGCGCGCCCGCCAGCGACGCCGGGCCGAGAAAACGCCAGGGGTACAAGGTCTGGCGTAACAACGGTAAGGTATCCCAGACCGGGCGGGCCGCCGGAGTGATGAGCGCAGTACAGAGCAACAAAACTGCGCCCCAGAGCGCCATTTCGCGGCGTGTGTTAAGCGAAAGCCCCCGCCAGCGCCATACGAAGAGCAACACCGCCAAGAGCAACGCTACCTGTGGCAACGCGCGCACCACCGGCGGGTTGACCAGGGCCGGGTCGGCAGGGAGGTGCGGCCAAGCCAGCAGCTCCCCCAGCGACATGAAGTTCTCCTCGTAGCTGTAACCTAAGCTGATGCTAAAGTCCGTGCGTGTAAACTGCACTTCGGCCAGGGTAGGGAGCCAGAAAAAGGTCGTCAATAATATACCTAGCGCCAGGCCAGCGACTGGCTGCCACAAGCACCGCCAACCTGTCTGCCTGCCCATCCACAGCAGCAGCAGGCCGATAGGCAGCAGAAATTGAAAGGTAATGGGAAAGTGACTGAGAAAGGCGGCCGCAAAAGCGACAGCAACCAACGCTATCCAGCGTCCTCCGTGTAGAACAGAACGGCGCAATGCAAACAGCAAGAGAGGCAACATCATCAGCGCCTGGTTTTCCGGCAGGCCCCCGCGCACGTGCGCATCATAGAGCAAGTATGGACTATAGACGTAGGCCAGCGCCCCTATCCAACCGGGGACCGGCCCGAACAAATCGCGAGCTAAGAGATATGTAAACCAGAACGTCAATACACAATGCGTCACCACTGCGGCACGATAGGCAGTGGCCAGTGGTAACCCAATCAAGTGAAACATCCCGACCAGATAATGGGAAAGGGCAGGGAAGAAGTTGAAAACGGGGTAGCCGAAGCCATGCACCAGGTCTGGCGACCAACGCGGCCAAAGTTCTCCCGCGCGCACGAGACGATCGAGCGCGAGCGTACGGTACAAGTGAGGAAGCGCATCATTGGTACGTGGAAGTCCCGCACCAGCGACGTAAGGCCAGGCTGCGGGCAGCGCAGCGATAGCAAGTAGCAACCAGGGCAAGGCCGCCCAGGCCCAGCGCGCAGGCCGGATGGATATAATGGGCGAATCGGTCATAACCTCTCCGGTATAGTGACTTGGTGAGCGTTCCTACATTATACCATTACAGGTAAAACAACACGGCGCGGGATACCCCGCGCCGTGTTACATGCAACTGTCTTTAAGCTACCCTACTGCGTAGGCGTGGCCTTTTCCCAGGCAGGCGAAAAGCGCGTTACTTTTTCTTCCAGCTGTTGTGTGAGCCAGACATTATACTGCTCAGTGCGACTCTGACTTAGCATACTTTCATCAAGCGGGTGGTTTTCCTCACGCCCGGTGATGTACAACACATAAAAGTTACCATCAAGAGCTTGTGCCGGAGCAGTAGCCTGGTTCAGAGGGGTGTTGAAAGCTAGCTGCTCTAACTCAGCGCCCAATTGCTCGGCAATAACACCTTCCGCTAACCAAGGAACTTCCCCCGCATTGACCGAAGGGTCTTCGATGGCCTGCGCCTGCAACTCCGAAATGATGGCGGCGATGTCTTCCCCAGCATTAACGCGGGCTTGCAATAGCAGCGCAACTTCTTCCGTTTCAGCAACTAGAAAAGATAACTCGACATGCGGCGCGGTTGTGACCAAGTCTTGTCCGAGAAGCAGCTTTAGTTCTTCACGCAATAGTTCCGCTTCAATCATCGCTTCGAAGTCAACTTGCTTGAACTGCGTTACCCGCTGAATACCCTCCAGGAAATCGGCGTACCCAGTGGCATAATCTGTTGGAATGCTGTTCGCCGTTTCATCAAGCGTTGTGGTCTCTGTTAGCGTAGACGCTGCCTGTAGGTAGCCCTGCGCCAACAATGTTTGCCGAATGGTCTCTTCCATCTGAGCAGGCGTAATGACTATGCCGCGCGCCGCTGCTTCCTGACGCACCAATTCTTCTTCCGCCATTTTATCCAACACGTCACTACCAAACAAGACCGCCAGTTCGGGTCTCAACTGGTTTTGTAGATTGGCGATTTCGGATTCAAACTGTTGCGTAAATGAAGCAGCGTTTTCCGGGTCCATCTGGCTAAACTGCGTGATATAGTTGTTGTATGTGTTAATCGTTGCACGCACTAGTGCTCGTTCATATTTCACCCGACGTTGGTATTGGCCTGCCGGAATATTGGTGGTACCTACCTGCATTACAGGTTGGCGCTCATCAATGATCAGCTGCTTAACCAGCCCATAGCCGAGGACCAAAACGATAATTACGCCTAGAGCGACTGCGCCCCAAATCATTTTGCGTTCCAGAAGCATTTCCTGGGCGCGGCGCGCAGATTGCCGGCGAGTAGGGGACTTTTCCGGCTGTACTTTCTTGTGCGACATGCTTTATCCTCCCATAAATACAGGGCATAGGAGATTTCCTATGCCCTGTGCAGATTGTGGGCGAACTTAAATCTCCATCCCCTGTTCAGTGACGAAGGGAAGGAGCGCCATATGCCGAGCGCGTTTCACGGCGACGGTAATCATGCGTTGGTGCTTGGCGCACATGTTTGTTTGGCGACGGGGACGAATCTTACCCCGATCACTCACGAAGCGATGCATTACGTCCATTTGTTTGTAATCAATGCTGTTGATGCTCTCGCTGCAATAGTAACACACTTTGCGGCGCGGGTTGAACCTTCGCCGATTGCGAAATCCGTTGCTCACTGTATTGCTCTCCTTACTGCTTTAGAACGGTGTTGTTTCAGTTAGATCTTCGCCCGGCTCTGCCTCTAAAGGCTCTTCATCTAAAACGCCATCCGGGCTTAAGAAAATCAGCTCTTGCGCCACCAGCTCGGTGCGATGATGCCGCTGACCTTCAGGGGATTCCCAGGAGCGGGTTTGCAACCGCCCCTCAACATAAACCTGGTCGCCCTTGCGCAACCGCTTCTTGCACAGCTCTGCCAATCCACCCCAAGCCACGACATGAAACCATTCCGTCTCTTCCTGTCGCTCCCCATCGCTATTGGTCCAACCACGCGATGTTGCCACACTGAACGAGACTACGGCGCGCCCGCTAGCAGTAAACCGCATTTCCGGGTCACGCCCCAGGCGTCCGATAATCAAGACTTTGTTGAGACCTCGCGCCATAGTATATCCTTCTCGCAAACCCTGGGTGATTTAGTACAGGCTACACGATGCTACACCAAACAACTGGCAGTCTAGCGCAATCAGCAATTTTTCACTTGGGCTTTAACCTGGTTTAGTCGTCATCCTCCATATCGTCGTCGTCGTCATAATCGTCGTCGTCATCATTGTTGTTGGGGATGAATTTCCTGGGGGCAGCAGGCTGCTGCTCAAGCGTCGGAACTTCATCCAAACGCAGAATCAGTTCACGTAGCACGCCTTCAACCAACAACAGGTTACGTTCGAAGGGCTTGACGCTCTCTGCATCCATCGAAAAATGCACAAGATAGTAATAGCCTTCACGCTGCTTGCGAATAGCATACGCTAAACGGCGCAGTCCCCAAGGCTCAAACCGAAGGATTTCTGCTTGTCCTTCTGTCAAATAACCGCGTACACGGTTCAATAGCGCCTCGCGCTCCTCTTCGTTGAGCGCTGGGCTTACGATAAACAACAGCTCATAATCTCGCTTAGCCAAAACGGGTATACCTCCTATCCATGGAATTTGCTCCTGCTCGGGGGCAGGAACGGAAGGCCGTTGGCCGTAACTAGCGAATCCTACCACAAAACTGAGATTTAGCAACCACCATACTGCCCTATTTCAAGCCCCGGCAGATTTCAAAAAATCTACCGGGGCTTAGCGTATATATTGAGGCTGAGTAAGCCTATAAGCCGGATTCTGTCTGGAATGATCATCTATCTGCGAACGCAGTTACCTACGCCCTCTAGCGACCTACCCGGAAATTGCTCCTGACGGAGAGGGAACGGGTCGCTCCCCGGCCTTGCGGCCTGCCTTCCTGCTTGGTCTTGCTCCAAACGGGGGTTGCCTGGCCGTGCCAGTTACCCGACACGCCGGTGGTCTCTTACACCACCTTTTCACCCTTACCTCTAGCCGTAGCCGAGGCGGTCTGTTTCTGTGGCCCTGTCCGCGGGTCGCCCCACCCGGGTGTTACCCGGCGTCCTACCCTGTGGAGTCCGGACTTTCCTCGCTTCACGCATGGCGAAACGCGATCACCCAGCCTACTCAACCTCACTACATATATATACCACACTCCAAAGGCTACGTCAATGCCGTGCCGATAACCGGGTATAGGACAAATTATTGGAGATTTTCCCCCTTTCCCGCGCAAGCGGGGGAAAGGGGGGGTGTTTTCGCCCCCTCCCCGCGCCGCCTAGCGGCGCGGGGAGGGGGCCAGGGGGAGAGGCAAAATTCTCAACATGAAACAGCCGACAAGTCTGGGAGGTATTTTTCAGATAAGAATCGTTCTTTATCCAATAATTTGTCGTATACCTCCGATAACCCGATGCCGCAACCGAATGAGCGAATGTTATTGAAAGGTAACTACTCAGCCTCGTCATTGCGAGCCGCGTCTGCGCGGCAGCCGTTCGTCTCCGAACGGCGCAATCCCGTTCATGGTTGAGATTGCTTCGCCGCAGCGTGACTCATGGCAACTATTCGCCCCGATTACCGTGGACGAAGATTCTTGCGGGGGAACGGGCGCGGTTTCACCGGCTCGCCGAATATATCATCCAGACATTGATGCGCATCTTTTTCCGCCCGGCGAAAAAGACGGATGTGATTGTCCCGCGCGTAGGTTGTCATCAAGCCCACCGGCAACGGACTATCCGGTGAGACAAACCGTATCCACTTAAGATGTGGATACGCCCCCAATCGCTGCTCCACCCGAAGCAGCTCGTAATCTTTCCACGCGATCTCCCCCAACATCATATCGAGCGCTGGCTCGAAGGCCGCCCACAAACGTTGTGGAATCGCTAGCAGCTCATCATTGAGCGAGGGCAGCTGGGGCGCGTGCCAGGTGCGCACAGGCCGCCCCGGCCACGGGGCCATCATCACCACGACAATCTCCGTTGCGCCCAGCTCCAACGCCTTGCGAAACGGGGTGTTGACCAGCGTGCCACCATCCAGATAGGTGGTGCCTTTGATTACTGTTGGCTCATACCATAAAGGAATGCTGCAACTGGCTTGCACGGATTCGGCACTGATACCTCCACCCCGGTTGTTGAAATAAACCAGTTGGCGCAAGTCAGCGTCCACCGCCGTGATCCACACATCATAAGGCGATTCCGCACCGTTGAGCACTTCCGGGATCACCCAGGGACGGCCTAACCAGGGGGCCAGCGTACCCTTGAGCGTGCCGAGTAAGGGCGTAGTATCAAAAACATGCCGTCCACCGCGTACCAGATTATCGAGGTAGACATCGGCAGCTTGCATTTTCTGGACGTGTCCGGTTTCCAGCTCCAACCAGCGATCGCGCAGAGCCGTCACAGGGAGGCCCGAACCCAACGCAGCGCCGTTCACTGCGCCAATGGATGTGCCAACGATGATATCTGGTCGCCACCCCACATCTTCCAAATAAGCAAGTGCGCCGATATGATACGCACCACGCCCGCCGCCGCCGGAAAGCACCAATGCGCGTTTCTCTACGGTCTCTGTGGACATCACGAGCTCCTTTCACTGCTGTGCGAAACCTGCCAGGTCTTAACTTAATGACCTTACATTTTCACTATAGCACCAAATCCCTCGCGCAACAATGCCAATAACCCAAAATAACCCAAATTATCCCAAATAAAATTTGGGTTATCTGTTTTTTTGTAAAGGTGCTACGCTGATGAAGGTGTTTTGCAGGTACGCATCACTTCGTACTCTCTACCCGCTTCCATAGCGCCGCCAACGGGCGGCGGAGCAGGCGCACGTTGATGAAAACCAGTGCCCACAGATGCGCGCGCGCGGCAAAGAGCACCAACGTCCACAGCCGCTCACGCCACGTGTGGGGATACGCTAATGCCAGGCCCGGGCCATCGCGCAATTCCCGGCCGGCTGAGCGCATTTGATACGGTGAACAGCGTACATAGTCCTGCGCGTAACCACCCGCCGAGCGCACCTTTTGTCGCAACCAATCGCGATAAGTGGTGGGGTACTTGACCTGCACGCGGGCCTCCGGCGCATAGGCGATGCGATAACCCTGTTCGGCGATGCGATGCGAAATCACGGCATCCTCGGCGAGCGCGTCTTCGGGAATGGGCGGAAGCAACGCGCGCCGGGCGGCGAACAGATAGCCCGAGCAAAGCAAAAACTGCCCTGCCAGCGCCCGCGCCGCGCGTACCGCGTGCGCGCTATCCGTGAGCAGGTGCGACCAATACCCCAAGCAGGTGTCACGTGGGCTGCTGCTGACGGGACGCCCCGTAACGGCCCCTACTTGCGGATCCGCAAAAGGCGCGAGCAGCGACACGAGCGCGTTCACCCCCACCTCCACATCTCCATCGCTGAAGACGACGAACTCCCCGCGCGCTGCCGCTAACCCCAGGTTGAGCGCGGCAGGCTTGCCCCGCTGCGGGTCAGCAATGTGGCGCAAACCGGGGCAGCGAGGCGCATAGGCCAGCGCCACCGCCGCCGTCTCCGCATCTGGGCACACGACAAGCAGCTCGGCTCTGGCGGGCAACTGCGGCAAGAGCACTTCAATAGCTCGGCCAATCGTGGCGGCCTCACGGTAAGCGGTGATAACTACTGTCAGCGAGCAGGGGACTTCGTTCATCGCCTCCTTTGCAAATGACGAATTGTGAATGGCGAATGGCGAATCAAAACCAGCGTAACGCGGAGCGTCTGCTTCACGCGCGCGCGAACGGCGCGTAACGTTTGTTGGCGGGCATGGTTTTGTTGTAGTCTGCTTCACGCGCGCGCGAACGGCGCAGCTATGCGCTGACAGTTCGCGCTACAGGGTTCATCCCTCCAACAATCTTCGCATCACAGCAGCAACCTGTTGCGCGGCGCGCTCCCACGCGAACCGGTGCAGGTTTGTCTCTCCGCGCGCGACGAGCTCACGCCGCAGGGCGGCATCGGTCAACACTTGCCGCAATCCAGCGGCGATGGCCTCCGTATCGAGCGGATTCACCAGCAGCGCGCCATCGCCCGCTGCCTCCGGCAGGCTAGAGGTGTTACTTGTGAGCACCGGCACGCCGCACGCCTGCGCCTCCAGCACGGGAAAGCCGAACCCCTCGTAGAGCGAAGGGAACGCGAAGACACGCGCACCAGACAGCAGCGCGGCCTTATCCGCCTGCGCCACATAGCCGGGGAAATGCACCCGCGCTTCTAGCCCGGCTGCACGCACCTGCTCCCGCAGCGGCGCTTCCATCCAGCCGGATGGCCCAACCAACGCCAGGTGCAACGCCGGGAAATCCCCTATCAACTGCCCAAAAGCTGCCACGAGCCGCGCCAGGTTCTTGCGCGGCTGAATACGCCCTAAAAAGAGCACGTAGTTCGGGGGCAGCCCGTAGCGCGCGCGGACGGCAGCCTGTTGCACCGGATCACGCACCGGGGCAAGATCGGATTCATAGCCGGGGTAGACGATGGTGATTTTTTCCGCCGGCGTGCGGTACTCGTGGCAGAGCGCGTCGCGGGTGGCCTGCGAATCTGCCAGGATATGGGTGGCCGCCGCCGCGTTCCAGCGTGTGCCAAGCTCCAGGTAGAGCCGCTGGCGCAGCGGATGTGCGGCGGGAAAGTAGCAGTAGCCCAAATCGTGGATGGTAACGAGGGTGCGACGGGGACGCACCAGCGGCAGGACGTGCGCTGGCACGAAGAGCAGGTCAGGCGGCTCGCGGAGGAGCTCCCACGAAAGGCGCACATGCGTCCACAGGCGCGGGAAGGGAATCAGGCGTAGCTCCGCGCCGGGGAAAGCGCCCTCCGGCGGCGGCTCGCGGAAGTACAAGCGCGCGCGCAGCCCCGCCAGCTCCGGCAGCAACGCGCGGATGAGATGATACGAGTAGCCCTCCGTGCCGGTGGGGACGGCGCTTACCGCCCGGCTGGCATCTATCCCGACCAGCGGCGCGCTCATGGCGGTTACAGCATCACAATCGTCAACGGCACGGGCACGAGCAGCAGGATGAAGAGGACGACCATGCCCCAGCCCACCGCGCGTCGGGTGGGATCCAGCGGCGTCACATCATCCAGCGGGGCCGGGTGGCGCGTCCCCATCCAGTTGACCAGAAACCCTAGCAGCACCCACGTCCATCCGGCGGTGCTGATCTGTGTGGGAGTGGTGGGTAAGCCCAGGTAAAGCGTGAGCAGTTGCGGGCCATAGGGTAGATACTCGGCCAGCAGCAGCAGCCCGCCCCATCCGAACATCACCCACTTCATCATGCGCGCTAACAGCCATGCCTTGCGGCCCCACAGCGCGTAGGCGACATGACCGCCGTCCAGTTGGCCGACTGGAAACAGATTGAGAGCCGTCACCATCAGCCCGGCCCACGCCGCAAAGGCGACGGGGTGCAACATGATGTCCAATCCACCGGACGGCAACACCTGCCCAGCGCGCAGATACTTGAGTGCGGAGTAGAGCAGCGAATTACCTTCCAGCATCAGAGGTTCGCCCACTGGCAATATATCTACGGTCGAGAGCGCCAGCCCTAGTACGAGCAGCGGGATACCAATGACCAGCCCGCCCAGCGGGCCGGCCGCCCCGATGTCGAAGAGCGCCTTGCGACTGCGCATCGGGGCGCGCTGCACGATGACCGCGCCCATCGTGCCGAGGATACTCAGCGGCATGGGGATAAAGTACGGCAGGCTAACCGGCGAACCATACCGCCGCGCCACAAAGTAATGGCTCAGCTCGTGGAAGGTGAGAATCCCCAGCAGCGTCCCGGCGAAGGGCAGCCCGCGCCAGAGGGCGTCGAAGCCCAACTCGAGCGGATCAGCGCCGTGGTAGAGCGCGCCGGTAAACACGACCACCAGGAGGGTGATCAGAAACAACACCAGATTGATCCACGGATTACCGGTTTTGCCCTTCACGATACCCGGAACAGCCTGGATAACGTGCAAGTCCTCTTGACGGGTAAGCAGCGGTGTATAGTCCAACGCAGCCAAGCGCCGTTCCAACTCTTCGAAAAGCGCGCCAGAATCTGCCGCGCGCAATTGCCCGGAAAACTGTACCGCCGGCTGCAAATCATTGGTAAGCAATAGCACTTCTTCAATCAGCATGACTTCTTCAACAATAGCGCGCAGTTGTTGCAACAACTGCGCTTGTGCATCGGGTTCATATACAATAGGTGGCATAAGATACCTCAATGGTAATTAAGTATTTAATCGTAACTGCTCAGCCAAGACGTGGGATGCACTTGTTTTACAGGCAAGACCGTGAGTTTTGTGCTTCCCGCCGCCATTTCAGGCGCAAAAGTGCGTCCCACCTGAGTAGTTACTGTAAAACATGATGTGTGACCAGTGTATTCTTCACGTTTCACGCATTACATTTTCTAACCACGCTTCCAGATCAGCCAGGGCACGGGTGGCATAGGCTTCGCCCCGCGCGCGTTTGCCGCGCACGGCAGTTTCGAGCGGGGGCAATATGCCAAAATTGGCCTTCATCGGCTGAAAACCCTGCGGTTCGGCGTGGGTGATGTAGTGCAACAGTGCGCCACTCATGGTAGTGGGCGGTAACGTGAGCAGCGATTCGCCCAGCGCCAGCCGCGCCGCGTTGACCCCGGCCAGCCACCCGCCCGCGATATTGCCCGCGTAGCCCTCCAACCCGGCGAGCTGCCCCGCGAAGAACAGCTCCGGGCGCACCTGGAGCTGTAACGTGGGCAACAAAAGCGCCGGCGCGTTAAGGAAGGTATTACGGTGCATCGCACCATATCGCACGAAGCGCGCTTTCGCCAGGCCGGGGATGAGGCGCAGCACACGATCCTGATCACCGTATTTGAGATTAGTCTGAAAACCTACCAAATTGTAAAGCGATCCAGCGGCATTATCTTGCCGTAGCTGCACCACAGCGTGGGGACGTTTGCCCGTGCGCGGATCACGCAGCCCCACTGGGCGCAGCGGGCCAAATGCCAGCGCATCAGAGCCGCGCGCGGCCAACACCTCTACCGGCAAGCACGCCTCGAAGAAGTGCGGATCGGTCTGCTCGAAGTCGCGCAACGGGGCGCGCTCCGCCTCAAGCAACGCCGTCACGAAACGCGCATACTCCTCGCGGTTCATGGGGCAGTTGATGTAGTCACCCTCTTCCTCATCGCCCTTGCCATAGCGCGAGGCACGAAAAGCGATGGCGAAGTTGACCGAGTCCAGTTCAACAATAGGAGCAATAGCATCGTAGAAGTAAAGTGCATCACTACCCGTGAGGTGAACGATAGTCTGGGCCAGCGCCGGGGATGTGAGCGGCCCGCTGGCGATGACCACCGGGCCGGTATCAGGCAACGTTGTGACCTCTTCGCGGTAGAGTGTAATGCGTGGGTGGGCGGTGATACGCCGCGTGACCTCAGCGGCGAACCCGTCGCGGTCAACGGCAAGCGCGCTGCCGGCGGGCACGCGCTGCGCATCAGCAACAGCGATGGTCAACGCGCCGAGCCGGCGTAGCTCGGCCTTGAGCAGCCCAGAAGCCCGCCCAGGCAGGTCAGAGCCGAGCGAGTTTGAGCAAACAAGCTCGGCCAGGTGAGCGGTCTGGTGCGCGGGTGTGGCGGTGTGCGGGCGCATCTCGTACAGGTGGACTTGCAAACCGCGCTCCGCTGCTTGCCAGGCGGCTTCGCTCCCGGCCAGCCCACCACCGATAACAGTGAGTGTGTGTATCATAGTGTCGCTCGAATTGGTTTAGAATCTATCCAAAAATTCACGAAGGCGGTGGTGGGGTTCGGCAGGCTCACCCACCGCCTGTCGAACCCCACCACCGGCGGAATTTTCGGACAGGTTCTTAAGAAAATGTGATGCGTCAATATCTTTTGATTGCACTTCACACAGCACGTTTCACGAACGCTTTGCTTCCGATCGAGAGCGCAATTCCACAAACACAGGCCCGGAGCAGCTAGGATCCGGGCCTGCGCAGGGCAAAATACGCGACGTCATCCTGCCGCGTGACATAACGGCCCATCAGGCATCTTCTTTACGCACATCGGGCGGTACGGAGAAAATTTCGCCGGCGCGGGGATCGCTCTTGAGCAGCTGCTCAGCTTCCTCGGTCCACTCAATGGGAACCATCACCCGCACCTGACCACCCCCGTCCACGCCAATGCCGAGATTAGGAGTTGCTGATTCGTAACTGAGCAGCACCGAGATACCGGCACTCTCCAATGCGCCGCGAACGACCATCGCGCGTAACATACCCTGAGCTACATAAACGGTTGCCAAGCCGATAGTTTGTTCCTCGTGGTTCATTGTTGCGCCCTCCTTGTTTGTAATTGGGTATCTATAGTGTGCAACAAAATCGCTTATTTGTCAAACCGTTTCATTGCTGGTATAATTTGGATGTTTCATGTGTCAATAACGAAAAGACTTTTTACTACGGAAGACACAGAGATTTTCGAGATTCAGCAAGCAAAATAAAAACCTTGCTTAACTTTGATAAAAACTCTACGATTTTTCCGTACTTCCCGGGGTAAAACTTATTTTTCGCTGCAGTTTGCTGTGAAAGGGTAAATTTGTGAGTGATGTAGGAAAAAATCAATACTGGGAACAATTCTCGATTGTCCCCACCGATTTAGAACATTTGGCGAATTTCCTGATGGAAAGCGAGACCCCGCGCACAATTCCGCACCTAGCGCAGGAATTAATTACGCATCGCTACCAGCATTTATGTGATCTTGCGGAAGCCACGTTGTCGCAAGGGCGCATTTATCGCCCTTGCGAGACCTATGCCCTGGAAGAAAAAGTTATCTTCCCGCATTTAGGCAATCTATTAGGTGAAGTATGTTCCGTGCGCGCCGGACACAATCCAGAATATACTGATTTTAGTGTGATGCAGGTTAAGTTCGAGAGTGGAGCAGAACGCGAGTTTGTTACGAATCTAAGCGTCTCGCATCCACTGGACGAGGCCGTCTACGCCCCCGTCGGTGATCTCACCCCGGAGCTGCTCTGGGAACAGTATGGCAACATGGTACAAATGGCATTACACCAAGCGTTGCAAACGAACGCGCAATTCGTCACGATGGGCGAACAATGGTTCTTGCGCGAGCTGCTACTAGAGATTTCGCTGGTGCAGCTAAACATCGCCGAGGCATTGCTGGATATGGCACAGGGCGGCCCGCTGCCGACGACAGCACTGCTTGAAGAGTTGGAAATGCCGGCCGAGATCTCCCCCCCCCTGCAAATTTTCTCACTAGAACATGCTTTAGAGCGCGACGGGCGCTTCGACGAAGTCGGGCCGGCCGGACAGGCATTGTGGTATTTGCAGCGTATGGAGCCCAAAAGCGTGTTGGAAATTCCCGAACGCCTGCGTTACATTCCGCTGCCCTACAACCGGAGCGCGATTGACACAGACGCACTGGCATTAGAGCAACAGGTAGCCGATGAATGGACCGAATCCGCCTTCGATGGCACGCTAGATGAAGGTTTAGCAGTCATATTATTTTACCCACACTGGCGCAGCGGGACCCTACCACTCAATGCGCGGCTAGCACAGCTCTTCCCCACCGCGCGGCTGACGGATCGTGTACGCTTTTCTTTCATGGATAAAGACACGGGCAAGACCTTCCCCGGTTGGGTGGTACGTAGTGGACGCTATGTATACGGGTTGCAGGAATGGTACGCCGAAAACCAGGTAGGTGTTGGCGCATACATTGACTTACAAGCCAGTCAGGAAGCGGGCGTCATTGAAATCCACGCGCGTCACATTCGTTCACGGCGCGGTGAGTGGCTACGCACGGTCACCGCGCGTGATAATCGCCTCCACTTCGAGGTGACACGCGCACCGGTAGCCTGTGAATATGACGAACTGGCAGCGATCATCGTACCTGACCCGCAAGTCGTGGATACACTTGCACAGGATTTACGTCGTATCCCGCTGGAGAATCTGGTTGAACAAATTTTCAGCGGCCTATCGGGTCTCAGCCTACAACGCGCCGTCCACGCAGTCACGCTGTATAGTGTATTGAATCTGTTACGGCGTGTGCCGCCCCTGCCAATGTTGGCGGCGCTGGCTATGGATCAACGCTACAATGCGTTGGGAGACAATTACTGGGCCTATCGAGGAGATGATTGATGGCAACACTTCCGCCTAATCCAGCCTTGGCACAATTCATCAAGCCAACTCTGGATACGCCGTTTCACATTGATTTTGAGTGGTGGCGCAAACAAGGCCTGGATTTCAATGTGGAATTACTGGCCCACCTATGCCCCGAACATCGTGCAGCTTACGCCGGGCAGCGCGTGGGAGAGAAAATTGATTGGATAGATTGGAAAACAGGCGAGGTAAAACAGGTAGATGGGTTGCACTACGTCATCACAACACATTGCAGCAAGCAACCGGGCTACCTTACGCAAGCCTCTACATTACTTGCGGCACTCTTCCGTGTCTTTTTGAGCAACGGCAATCAACCGCTCACTTGTCGCCAGCTCAGCACGCTGGTAGGGCATCTGCCGGAGCAAGTGTTGGGCGTGCTTGCCGGGCGCGTGGTGAAAAAGGGCCTCCGTCCAGTACTAGAACGCTGATGGTTTTAGGCCCCCGTAGCGCAATTGGACAGCGCGGCGGACTTCTAATCCGTAGGTTGTGAGTTCGAGTCTCACCGGGGGTGCAGTAACGCAAAACGGCGGCTTATGAGCCGCCGTTTTGTGTTGCTTTATTGGGCAACGCGAGTGTTGCCGGTGGTTTGAGCGGCAACGCTACATGGAACCGGCTGCCGGGGCAGCCTTCCTCATCATGGCCGGGGCTTTCCACCCAAATCTGCCCCCCATGCGCTTCTACGATACCTTTGGCTATGGTCAACCCCAACCCCGGCCCGCCGCCCTTGAATTTTGTCTTCCCCGATGAGTGCAACGCCACCTGCCCGGTCTGGTAGAACTTCTCGAAAATCAAATCGTGATGCTGTGGATCAATGCCGATACCCGTATCCGTGATAATAATCTCCACGCCAGCAGTCGCTACATCCCGGTAGCCCGCCGCGAAAGTAGTCCCCGCAACACTGATATGTCCGCCGTCCGGCGTGTACTTGATTGCATTGATGAGCAGTTGATAGAATACCTTGACCAGCTCGTCACGATCACCTTGGAGAAGCGGGAGCTCCTCCAAAGGTTCAATCACCAGCGTCAGCCGCCGCTCTGCTAACGCTTCACGTAAGGGCGCCACGGCAGCTTTGATGCTGCTGCTCAGCGCCAACGTATCTGCGTAAATCTCCAATGTGCGGTTGTCAATCCGCGCCATGTCCACCATCGTATCAATGATTTCCTTAAGGCGCGTACCGCTTTTGAGGATATTATCTAACATGGGCCGATGCATGGCATGATCCTTAAGATCAGGTGACTTTATCAACAGTTGCGCGAAGCCCAACAACACCGTGAGGGGGGTCCGCAATTCGTGCGAAGCGACCGCGATGAAATCGGTCTTGGTATGATCAATGCGTTCGAGTTGCGCATAAGCATTAGCAAGTTCAGAGTACAGCCGCGCATTATTGAGCGCAATAGCCGTCTGTCCGGCGAATGAAAGAGCCAACGTGGTTTCATCTTCCGTGTAAGCGGTAGGCGTCTCGCGCGTGAGCGAGAACATCCCAATGATTGCTTGCGCTTCGTCAATGAGCGGCACCCCCATCCAGGCACGCGCTTCGGGCAACCCCTTCACCTGTTGGAAATCGGGCCGCCCACGCACATCGGTGATAATCAACGGCTTTTTGAGCTCGCGGAGCTGATCAAAAATATCACCGCGCGTAATGGGAAAACTGATCTTTGTAGGCGCGCTGCCCACGGGGAAACCAAACGCCGCGACGATTTCTATCGACTCTTCCTGGCACAACATCACCGAACCTCTATCGAACGGGACAATCTGCACCAGATTACCCAAAATTAAGTCGAGCACTTCCTGCAAGTTGAGCGTGCGCGAAAGTGCATAACTCACCTCGTAGAGCATTTCTGTCAGCATCCGGCGCGAATACTCGCTTTGGTACAGCAGCGCGTTGTTAATGGCAATGGCGACCTGATCGGCCAAGGATTTGAATACCTGTGTATCAACTTCGGAAAAAGCGTTGAGGCGTTCACTCTGAATATCCAATATACCCAGCAGCTCCCCGCCGATTTCCAACGGCAACACCAATTCGGCGCGGGTATCGGGAACAAGAACGCTCTTGACATAGCGCGTATCCAGTTGCACATCATTAACACAGACCACTTCGTGATGGCTGGCCGCCTGCCCGATAAGACCCTGATCAATACGTAATTTGAAATTCTGCTCGGCGAGCGCGCTCCCCGATTTGCCACTGCCGGCGCGGGAAACCATGTAAGATTTAGATTCATCCACCAGGAAAATGCCAACGTAATAATACCGAAACCGCTCCTGAATCAGATCGGTAACATGATTGAGCAGTACATCCAAATCCAACAGGGCGTTAACATTTTGACTAACTTCGGTAAGTGTGGCGAGATGAAGCGTCTGATGCTCAAGTTCATAGGTACGTTGGGTGTTTTGCTCGAGCAAGCGCTCGTGGCGAAATAGTGCTTGCCGACGGGTGAAGTGAATAATAAAGCTGAGCGCTGTGGCGGCACCCAGCGCAATGACATATTCCAGCCATAGGGTGGGATCAGCGGCCCGGAGCAATAACAAGCCCCAACCGCCCAGGGTAAGCACAATCACAGCGATCAACCAGGGAGTGGCGAGCAAAATATAGCCGACGCCAATCAGCAAAATGATTAGGTTGGTAGTATGTTGCGGTAAACCGGTAAAGAAAATGTCGCTGAAACGGTGGATAAGCATTCCGCAAGTCAGCGCCATACTTATCGGATGTGCGTAACGGGCCGGGAGCCGTTGGCGGCGCAGAAGCAATGCCAGTATCAGGAAAGCAACTACATTTGTTACTGCTATTACAGCAAGCCATCCACTATACGGCATACCTTCGCGCAAATGACTTAGCGTGTAGAATGTATAAAGCCCCGCCAGCACCAGGCTGACGGGGAACAGGCTTTGTAGGACTTCGGCGTTGAGGGTGCGCTCAAAATCCACCGTGCCCGGCTGTGGCGACGGTGACGCGGCTGCTGTGGGGGGAGACTGTACTTGCATACGTGGCTGCGCTTCTTATTACAATGATCCTGCTTTAATCATACTCCGGGTGGGGTAGAATGCAAATCCGCCTCGGGATAATCCGCACGCATCCGATGCAGCCCCCACCAGCCCAGTACCCCAAACACAATCACGATAGCTTCGATAGCCCAAATTTTCCCCAGGCTTTGCAGCCCAGTCAACTGCCCCCAGGCCGCGACGGTATCAATGGCTGTTTTGTAGATGAAGGCCAACCAGAACCAGCGCGGTTGCTTTTTCGCTACTGCGTAGAAAAGCAAAACATTTGAGCATACATGCAGCAATACTGTGAACAACCGCTCAACAATGGGGGCGATGCTGTAAAGTAGATTGTTAGCTTTCGCCAGCTCATGGAGCGCCTCTAAGGGAAGTGTATGTGGTGCCATCAGGGCCAAGAGCACGGGGATTAACGCGCCGCCGCCTAGCAGCAGCGCCTCCACTGCCCCGAAGCCAATACCGAAAGCCAAGGCTGGTCCCCACGGGACACGCCCCAGGCGGGTATAGCGCAACAGGAACCAGGTGAGCGCCACCTCGAAGACTCCCGTCAATGCACCGACGTAAAGGTAGAATAGCGGCCCAGCGAACGTCTCCGGCAGTGCCCCGTAAAGCACGGTATAGACCGGTGTGTTGATAGGGATAGCCCAGGCGAACTTGAGCGCAACCGTGATAACCCAAGCAAGCGCGCCCAGCGCCAAGTAGCGCGCCCCCAGGCGTCGCCACAGCGCATAACCGAAATAAGTGCAAGCGACCAGAATCATGCCCAAGCCCGGCAACAACGTCAACAGGGTGAGTTGCGGAATCTCGATGGGCTGCGGTTGCCACACAAGATTGTATTGCACTTCAAGCGGAGCATCCCACACCAGACCCATCTGGTATGTCCCTGCCGAAGGCGTGAGCGTGGTGTTGATGGCGAATGGCCCAGGCGTGCTGATACTATCTGCAAAGACTACATCCCCATCAACGGCGCGCAGCTGTAACTGCACACTGCCCGCGATCAATATGCCGCGAAAGTCCACCCCCACCGGGTCGCCGGTCTGGACAACCGCCACGTGAAAAGGCAGCTCCTCGCCCGATTCATCCGTGTCGAGCGTAGCCCCAGTGATACTCGCACCAACGAACGGTGCCGGTTCAGATTGGGAAACATTACAGCCCGCCAGCAACAGCACGAAAAGCAGAAGCAAGCAAGCAATGCGTGATAATTTCATAGTGAATCCCCCTATAGACTGCATACCATGCAATGTCATTAAGTTTAGGGCCTAGAGCTGGCAGATTTCAAGGCCTTAAGCCTACAAAACATCGTTATTCACCGGTAAAATGCCACCCCACCCAATTTGGGTAAAACCTGCCCAATCTTAACTTAATGACATTGAGTACAATTATAATCCAATCTTGCGACACGTCACTTGACACTTAGGGCTATCGCATTTTACCATGTGTGGCAAAAATGCGGCCTCTCAAGGCCGGAGATAAAAGGAGATTTTTATGGCGGGGCAACAAACATTGTAAGGGGGATGAGTTCTCTAAATGCGATGGGTGTGTTTCATTTCAGTTATGGAACGAGGCTGGCACGGTCGGAGACCGGGCAGAGCAAGCTGGGGCCGGTCTCCGACCGTGCCCCTCTAACTCAGATGAAACACACCCAAATACGATAGCTCTGACTTGACACCCCGAAGGGTTTGAGTAGTATAGATGATTAGGGTGCATTGCCCCGCTGCGCGCAGCACCATCACACTTAAATTAAGGAGGTACAAAACAAAAAGGCTATTCGGAGGCTGTGATGGGGCACATTCCCCCTCAATAGTGCCACGTCACACGATTGCTTCGCTCTGCAAAAATAGTTCGCATCAGTAAGGAGGATACATCTTATGAAACGCATCAGTTTGACTCTGTTAAGTCTATTGATTGTAACGACGTTGTTGTTGACTGCCTGTGGCCCTAAACCCACCGATGCCCCCATAATCATTGACACCGGGCGGCCTACCGTTGAAGCTCCTCCGGGCAGCGCGCTGGCGAAAATCCGTGAGGCGGGTGTCCTCATTGTGGGCACCTCTGCCGATTACCCACCCTTCGAGTTCATCAACGCAAGCAACGACTTCGATGGCTTTGACATAGCCCTCATCCGCGAAATCGGTACGCGCATGGGCGTGCGTGTCGAAATCAAAGATATGGCTTTCGATGGGCTGATTGCAGCCCTGCGCGCCGGGCAAATTGACGCCATCGTCGCGGCGATGTCAGCCACCCCCGACCGCGCCCAGCAAGTAACCTTCAGCATGAACTACTACGTCGGCACCGATGCGATTCTGGTAGCGACCGGCTCCGGGTTGACCTTCACGGACGCCAAGGAAATCGCCGGTTATCGCGTGGGCGTGCAGACCGGTACGATCCACGAACAATGGGTCGAGGAAGAGCTGATAGCAACCGGCTTACTTCAGGCTGCCAATTTCACACGCTACGAGCGCGCCGATCAGGCAGTCCTCGATCTCAAGAACGGCCGCATTGACGTAGTGGCGATGGATTTCTTTGCTGCGAACGCCTATCTGGCCCAAGGCGGTATCGAGCTGGCGTTGGAGCAGAACCTCGCCGGTGAGAACATGGCGGTTGCGCTCCCGCTGGGGGCAACCGAATTGCAAACCGAGATCGACCTCATCATCCAGGAACTGCAAGAAGAAGGCTTCATCACGCGCCTCGGCGAACAATATCTAGCCGGCGGCTTGGAGTAAACATCCTTGAGGGGCAACGCGTTTGCGTTGCCCCTCATCCCGCACGCCATCGAAAGGAGCACAGATTATGGAGAAACTCCAGGATATTCTCAACAGTATCCCCTACTTCGTGCAAGGCGCCGCTCTCACACTGTTTGTAGCCTTCGTGGCGTTGCTCGTGGGGCTGCTGATTGGGTTGCCGCTGGCGCTGTTGCGCGTGTACGGCAGCAAACTGCTAGCGCGCGCCGCGACCTGGTATAGTGTCGTTTTGCGGGGTTTGCCCTCATTAGTGGTCTTATTCATTATCTTTTACGGCATCCCACCGCTGTTGGGCATCACTTTACCGGCGCTGTTGGCCGGCTGTATTGCTCTAGGAGTGTGCAGTAGCGCCTATCAGATGGAACTACTACGCGGCGCGATTCTCTCCGTAGGGCCTGGGCAAATGATGGCGGCGCGCGCGATGGGCATGAGCCACGCGCAAGCAGTCATCCACATCATCCTGCCGCAGGCCCTGCGGGCTGTCATCCCTTCCTGGTCCAACGAAGCCGCTGTGGTGCTCAAGGACTCTTCGCTGGTGTATGTGGTAGGCCTGGCCGAGCTCTTGCGTCGCTCGCAGCAGGTCGCCGCACGCACGCACCAGTTTTTCATCGTCTACTTGATCTGCGGCGTGATGTATTTCGTGATGACGTTCAGCGTCAATCGCGGCCTGGATCGCCTGGAAACCGTCCTCCGTTTACCCACCCCGCTGGAAGAACACTAAAAGGAGTTCCGAATGAGCAAACACATCGTCACAGTCGAAGACCTGCACAAGACTTATGGGACGAACCAGGTATTGAAAGGCGTGTCGCTCACCGTAGACGAAAGAGAAGTTTTGGTCATCATCGGGCCGAGCGGCACCGGCAAAAGCACCCTGCTGCGCTGTATCAACCTGCTCTCGCGCCCCGATAAAGGCCATATCTGGGTGGATGGCGAAGAGATCACTGCGCCGCACGCCAACGTCAACCACATCCGCGCGCGCGTCGGGATGGTGTTCCAGGATTTCAACTTGTTCAGCCACCTCACTGCGCTGCAAAATGTTACGATTGCCTTAACCAAGGTCAAAAAGATGTCCAAACCACAGGCGCATGAGCTAGGAATGTTCGAACTGGAACGGGTAGGACTAGTCGAAAAGGCCGATCATTACCCCGCGCAGCTCTCCGGCGGCCAAAAGCAGCGCGTGGCGATTGCCCGCGCGTTGGGGATGGAGCCGCGCGTCATGCTCTTCGATGAACCTACATCCGCCCTCGACCCGGAGCTGATTGGCGAGGTCCTAGAGGTAATGAAGAAGTTGGCACGGGAAGGCATGACAATGCTGGTGGTGACACACGAGATGGGTTTTGCCCGCGAAGTGTCTACGCGCATGATTTTCATGGAAGGCGGCGTCATCGCCGAACAAGGCCCAACGAAGCAACTCTTCTCAAATCCACAACAACAGCGCACCCGTGAATTCCTTGGCAAAATTACCGAACTCCACGCAGAGCACGCAGGAGAGTAAGCCATGGAAGGCATACGTACTTTTTGGAACATGATTTGGCCTGGCCTGGGTCAAGGCCTGCTAGTGACCTTACAAGTCAGCGCGGTGTCGCTGGCGCTTGGCTCGCTGCTGGGCCTGCCCGCTGCGCTGATGCGCGTCTATGGCCCAAAGTGGATGCGCTGGATTGCAATAGTCTACATTGAAGGAATGCGCGGCACGCCATTGCTGGTGCAGCTCTTCATCATCTTCTACGGGTTGCCGGATGTAGCGAACTGGGTTCACGCGCTGGGGGTTCCCCTAAGCACCGCCCGGCAGATATTCGTGTTAGAGCGCATGACGGCGGCCTATCTAGCGCTAGGACTGAACAGCGGCGCATATCAGGCAGAATACTTCCGAGGTGCAATTCAATCCATCCACGGCGGACAGATCATGGCCGCCCGCGCCCTGGGTATGTCGCGGATGCAGTCCATCCTGCATATCGTTTTGCCGCAGGCATTGCGGCTGGCCCTCCCAGCCTGGTCGAACGAAGTCGCTTATATGGTCAAATATAGCTCTGTCGTTTTCATCATCGCCGTGCCTGACCTACTGGCACGGGCTGGATTCATCATCAGCCGCCACTTCAATCCAATGGAAATGTATCTCACGGTGGGCGCGATTTACCTGACACTAGTATTGGGTTTTTCCACTTTGATGACACGGGTGGAGAAACGGTTGGAAATCCCTGGGCTACAGATGGAAGTAGAGCGCACTTGAGGAACCGGGCACCGCTGCGCTACTTGCATTTATGGGTAACAATAGTATAAATCTGGTACCCGGTTAGTTTTTATAAACAACGTATCAAGTACGCAAAGGGTTCTCCGGCCCAATTACCGGGGAGATGGAAACGCCCAACAACAGTCACAAGTCGTCCATTGTCAATGCCGCAACCCTAAAGGAGGTTCAGCCATGAAGAAAAATTCCCTGTCCGCAAAGAGTAGCGGTGGACCGAAGAAACCTACATCTAATATTAAACCATCTGCACCTAGACCGGCCTCCAAGCCCGCACCACCACCCCGCCCGGCCCCGGTGTCCAAACCGGCCCCCCCGCCCAGCCGCCCAGCGCCTGCCAAGCCAGCGACACCCAGTCGCCCGGCCCCAGTGTCCAAACCAGCTCCGCCCGCATCCAACATCAAATCTTCTGTCACGTCACAGCCGCCCACGCGCGGAGCGCAACAACCAGCAGGCCCGGCAAAAGCTTCGGTAGCCAAGACTGGCGCGCTCAGCCCAGAGCAGCAATCCAAGTTCGACTCAGCGCAAAGCCAGTGGCACACGATCTCCAACAAGCTGTCTTTTACGGATGTGCAACGGCGCATCCAGGACACGGGCGCAAAAGTCACCAGTTTCGACAGTCAGATTGCCGATTTACGCAAACGCGGTTATAAATTCGGCCAGAGCTGGGAGGCGCGCGCCCAAACGCTTCAGGAGCAGTGGCCGCAGCAACAATACCAGGCCCAGACCATCTTGCACCAACAGCAAAATCAGCTATTGAGCTCCGGGCAACAGATCGAGGGTATGTTTGCGCAAGCGGCGATGAACGCCGCGGTACTGATGTCCCTAGAGGCCGGCATGAACGCCTTGCAAGCGCGCCTCAGCAGTACCGAAAGCCAGGTGGAAAGTGTATACGGGCAGACCGCACACGAAGCCCGGCTGCTGGAGAAGGAGATTGCACAAGCACGCTTTTTGCTGGATGCACTGGATACCGCTTCATTCCCGCTCCAGATTGGCGAAGTCGGCGTAGCTGTTTGTAAGGCCAAGTGGGTGAGTGATCGTGACCAACCGCGTGGGCGGCTGTTCCTCACCACCAATCGCATCATCTTCGAGCAACACGAAGAGATCGCCACCAAAAAAGTGCTCTTCATCACCACCCAGAAGCAACTGGTGCAGAAACTCCTTTGGGAAGCTCCCGTAGGCGCGGTAGACGACATGACCGCCGAGGACATCCGCCGCTTCATGGCCCGCAACACGGAGAACCTCACGCTACACTTCAACGTCCGCACTCGCGAACTGCCAGAAGATGTAACGCTTGACTTGGAAGATGCCGACAATCACACCTGGATTGGTCTCATCCGGCGGGTGAAAGAGGGGCGCATTGATGCGGAGGTGGTGGGAACGGAGGCTGGCGCAGTATTACCGGAGCCTAAAGTCATCCCCACCAAATGCTCTAGTTGTGGTGCGCAACTCCCGGAAGTGTTCCGAGGAATGCGCACGGTCAGCTGCGATTATTGCGGCTCGACCACAGCCATCGAATACTGAAATTTGCCCGCGGCGTTGCTACCCACTCTGTAAATCTGTATTTCGAGATGCCAGTGCGCTTTTTTTTGACCACAGACGACGGACAACCGACCGCTGTCTGTGGTTTATGCTGACTTAAATTAAAGTATGGACCTGCTACCTATCATCGAACGCTACCTACTGCATCATCGCCTGACGCAGCCTAACGCCACCCTGGTAGTAGGCGTCTCAGGCGGGGCGGATTCGGTAACTTTGTTACATCTGTTGCACCGGCTGGCAAAGGCATACCACTGGCGGTTGCACGTCGCACACCTGCACCACGGGCTGCGCGGTGCGGATGCGGATGCGGATGCCGAGTTCGTCGCGGCCCTGGCAAAGCGCTGGGGATTACCCTGCACCGTGGAGCACGTTGCACTGCCAGACAGCTCCACCAGGGAGCAGCTCTCACTCGAAGAAGCAGCCCGACGCGCACGCTACGCCTTCTTGGCCCGCGTCGCCGGCCAAGTGGGCGCAACGACCCTTGCCGTAGGTCACAACGCCGACGATCAGGCTGAGACAGTGTTGATGCACTTGTTGCGCGGAACCGGGCTGGCAGGCTTGCGTGGCATGTTACCCTGCACCCCACTGGATACATACTGGCTCACGCCCCAACCCACAGAATCCACATCCCCACTGTATCTCATCCGCCCACTACTGAACACCCCACGTGCAAGCATCGAGGCCTACTGTGCAGCGCAGGACCTGGAAACGCGCTTTGACCGCTCCAATCTCGATACGACTTTCTTCCGCAACCGGCTACGCTACGAGACACTGCCATACTTACGCGAGCTCAACCCGCGCATTGACCATCGCCTGCAACATCTGGCTGAAGTGGTACAGGCCGATTACGACCTGCTCGAAGTGACGCTGACGGCAGCCTGGGATACATTAGCCATACAGGAAGGCCCGGAGGCAATAGTCTTCGACTTGGACAAGTGGCGGTTGCAACCGCTCGCTGTGCAACGAGGGTTGCTCCGACGCGCGGCGTACCGGCTGCGCCCAGCTGTGCGCGATGTAGATTTCGTTCATATCGCACAGGCAGTGCATATAGGCGCAGCGGGAACCACCGGAGCGCAGGCCACTCTGCCTGGGGGACTGCGGTTTACAGTGGACTACAGGGTGTTGCGCTTGACCACTGAAGACAGCGCCGCACTACCCACCGAGCAGCCCTGGCTGCCGCCCCAAACCAGGCTGCCGATACAGCTGCCCGGCGTGACCGCGCTACCCGGTGCGTGGCGGCTGAGAGCGGAATTACCCCAAACCTGGGACTTGAATACCATACGTGCCAACGCTGATCCCTGGCAAGCATGGCTGGCACTACCGGAACAAACAGGCACGCTTACGCTCCGCACGCGGCGGATAGGAGATCGCTTCCAGCCGCATGGATTAGGAGGCACAGAAGTCCGCTTGAGCGATTTCTTCATCAGCGCCAAAGTCCCGCTGGCCTGGCGCGATCACCTGCCCTTGCTCACCTGCGATGATCGTATTCTCTGGATAGCCGGATGGCGACTCAACCAGACGGCCCTGGTTCGCCCGGACACCACGCGTGTGGTATACTTACGGTTTGAGTGTGGTGAGTAAGGGGTAGAAACTTCTTCGTTCCCCAGCACCCTTTACCTCCTATCCCTGTTTTCAGGAGACCAGATGGCAAAAAAACTCATTCTCGTTGCGGGCAACATCGGAGCCGGCAAAACCTCGCTGGCCGAACGGCTCGCCGAGCGGTTGGGCTGGCATGTCGCCTACGAATCGGTAGACGACAACCCTTATCTAGCCGATTTCTATAGCAATATGCACGCCTGGAGCTTTCACCTCCAGGTATTCTTCCTGGGCCATCGTGCCGAGCAACATCAACGCATGGCCGAGCTCCCCATATCTGCAGTCATTGATCGCAGTATCTACGAGGACGCCTACATCTTTGCTCGCGCGCTCTATGAGATGCACAACATGACCGAGCGCGACTATCAAGCCTACCACCGACTTTACAAGCTCGTCATTGCATCACTGCCACGTCCCGACCTGCTGATTTACGTCCAGGCCAGTGTGCCCACCCTGCTCGCGCACATCCAGGCACGCGGACGTGAAATCGAGCAAAATATCTCCAGTGACTATCTCGCACTGTTAGAGCGGTTTTATGAGGATTGGCTGGCACATTTTGACCTCTGTCCAGTATTAACTGTGCCCGGCGACAATCTGAACTTTGTGTGTTATCCACGGCATCTGGAAATTATCGCCGAGCGCGTGCAAGATAAACTGGCGGGTAAAGAAGCTGTGGAATTCCCTAACATCGAGGAAATCAATGCCGGCTGATTACGGAGAACCGCTGAGCGAGCGCGAAATCGAGATCGTGCAGTGGGTAGCGGAAGGGCTTTCCAACCGCGAAATCGCGCAGCAGGCCTTCGTCAGCCCGAACACAGTCAAAGTACACCTGCGTAACATCTTCACCAAGACGGGCGTAGCTTCGCGCACGGAGCTGACGATGCTGGCGGTACGCGAGGGCTGGGTAACTGTGCCCAGCGCAACCGATGAAGCCCTCCCGGTGACACCCGCTGAACCAGCTAGCGTGCCGGAGATGGCCCTGCCCGCAGAAATCATATCCACGTCCCCCAGCATAGCACGGCCAACCTGGTCACGCGCGCGCTGGGTAACACTAGTTTTAGGAATCCTTGGCGCATTGTGGATCCTCTGGTTGCCGGGACAAAGCGCGCAAGGAAACGGCCCGCTCGCAGAAGAAGGCGCATTGGTAGACCTGCCGGCCCAGATTGCTTCGCCCGCACTCAACGATGCAGCTTGGCTCGAACAAACGCCGTTGCCGCAACGGCGCGCGCGCCTGGGGCTGGCGGCCTACGCGGGGCAACTCTACGCGGTAGGCGGCCTCAGCGCCGAAGGGCCAAGCGCGCAGCTCGATATTTACGACATCCAGGCGCAAACGTGGCGCAGCGGACCGCCACGCCCGCTGGCCTTGGCGAACGTGGCCGCAATCGCATTGCCATCTGGCAATATTCTAGTTCCCGGCGGCTGTGATGCAGAAGGCCAACCGGTAGCCGATGTTCATAGCTACGATTCACAGCGCGAGGTATGGATCACGCTGGCCCCACTCCCTGAACCATTGTGCGCCTATGGCCTAACACGCCAGGGCGCCGATGCATATCTATTCGGCGGCTGGAACGGCAGCCAGTACCGCGCCGTCGCCTATAGGTACGATTCCGTCACTGACCAGTGGGCAGATATACCGGCCCCCTTGCAAGCACGCGCCTTTGGCGGCGCAGCCACGCTAGGCACGCGCATATATTATGTCGGCGGTTATGATGGAGCAGAGCAAGCAATCTGTGAAGTTTTTGATACTGTCGAGGGCCATTGGGAGCGCTGCGCCCCCATGCTTGTGCGGCGAGGCGGATTGGGCCTGGTCGCTATTGGGGGACAGATTTACGCGATTGGAGGCGGTTGGAGTGGCTATCTAGGGTTCAATGAGCACTATCGCCCGGAAACGGATACCTGGAGCGTGTTCGAGACACCGCTGGTAGGTGAGTGGCGCAATTTGGGCTTGGTGATCTGGGAAACTTCAATCTATGCCGTAGGCGGCTGGAACGGCGATTATCTCAATCGTACCTATATGCGAGAGATTTTGCCGTTCCGGGTTTTTGTGCCGATTACGTTGCCGTGATGTGTGAAGATTGCTCTGGTCACGCCTCACCTTTCACAGCCAGCGCTTTTTCCATGAACGCCAACGTGTACGCGGCGATGTCATCCAGTTCGCAATCGAGCAAGACGGTGTGGGGCGAACGCTCCATCCAGTGCATTTCTTTGAGCGTGGCGCTCACGCCATCGTAGACGGCTTGCCCGCTGTGCGGCGCGATGGCCTTATCCAACCGCCCCTGCACCACCAGCGTGGGCTGCTGGATGCGAGCGAGCCGCCGCCGCACCTGATTCCGCAACAGCGTGAGCTGCCCGGCCGCCTTGACCGGGTTTTCCACATACCCCTGCCACTGATCCTCCGAATCAAGCTGTTCCTTCATAAAAAACGGGCGGAACGGTACCATGAGCGGCCCAATGACCGGTGCCCACGCTACCACCCACCCTTCAATCTCCAAGGCGGGCGAATAAGCCAGCACCCCCGCAACTTCGGGATGCTCGCTCGCCAGGTAAAGCGCCAACACCGCGCCCATGGACTCACCCCCGATGAAGACCTGCTCGCAGCGCGCCTGTAAATCCTGATAGGCGCGCTCCAGTGTGGCAACCCAATCGCGCCAATGAACGCGGTTCATCTCCGCCGGGGTGGTGCCGTGACCGGGCAGCAGCGGCCCGGAGACCGTGTAGCCTTTCTCATGCAGGATGCGCCCTAGCAGGCGCACCTCGGCAGTGGTGGCACTGAAGCCATGCGAGAGCAGCACCCCAATCGGGCCGCCCTCCCAGAAGAAGGTGTCGCCCTCCAGATGGGGGTTGTGTAAGGCTGGATTTTGCATGTATGCCTCCTCACAAAATGGCGAATGGCGAATCTCAAAATTTAACTCGCGTTCGGGCGAGGCAATCAGGTTCGTCAAACTCGGCTAAGCCCTTTGCCCAGCCAACGGCTCCGTCCATGTTGGATTTGACAGGGATTGTCTCGCCCTAACGGCAAGCATAAGCCGCCGCGCAAGCGCTATCGCTACAACCGCGTGTTAGGCAGCACATAATCAGAGAAGCCACCTATCCTGAGAATTTCCTCCACAGTCAGCAATCTTCCGCCCACTTTGGCTATTACACGATCTCGGCGGGGATTCTGAACAAGCAAAGAACAGCATACAGGACAACCTGGACAGCATAGTGTAGGTACCACCAATTTTAGGTACCTTTCATCACAGAGACTCAACCAGGCCCTATCAACAAACCCCTTGTCTTCAACCCGCCTGATGACTTGGCTCAAATCCTCTACTATACGCCAGCCTGAACTATGGTCAAATGGCGCAGGATACCAACGTGCATTGTAAACCACTTTGGCAACATCCCTTGCCAAAGCCAAAACTTGCTTAGGTAGTGATTCTGTTGTCTGGTGATATAAATTGTTTACTGCATCAACGATTAGACGTGCTTCTCGCCAGCGTCCCGCTTTGCCCTCGCCCCACTTGTTGGCCTCTCCTGCAAAGTCAATAACCATTTCAACTTCGGCTGACGGAAAAACATATCCGCAGGACACTTCCAATATCCTCATACCCCAAACGGAACGGAACTCCCTCGGAATACGCTCAAAAATAAGAACACCTGTCTCCAGCAGATGATTTGCTTCCCAGTGCTCTTTGGCTTTCCGGACAATCCAACCGCTTAGCCCAACTTCATGCCTAAACATAATGTAATGTCTGTCGCCCGAACTTTGGCTCAGTCAATCACCGCGAAAACGGCACTTTCCAGCTGCCCTCACCGCTGACGCGAATATCGCGGCGGGTGAAGAGCAGCCAGGCCAGCGCAGCGAGCAATACCGTCGCCCCCAGCAATACCGCGAAGGGCAGTATGTTCAGCCCATCGAGTGCGCTCCCGCCCTGGTAATACTTGAGCGGTAAGACCGCATCGAGGGGTTTGAGCAGCTCGTTGATACGCGCCAGGGAAGTAATCAGGTAGTTGGCAACCAGCAGCCCTCCTGCGACGCTGGCGGCGACCGTGCGTGAAGGCAACAGCAGGCTCAACAATAGCGCGATGGCCCCAAACAGCAGCAGCACAGCCAAGAGCGAGAGATGCGGCAAGGCAAGCGCCAGCACGCTCACATCCCAATCCACCAGCGGCAGTCCGGCGACAAAACCCAGCCAGGTACACGCCAGAATCGCCACCGTTGCCGCCGCAAAGGCGAGAAAGCGTCCCCAGAAGATCGCAGAGCGGCTCACCGGATAGGCCAACAGCAGATCGAGCCGGCCTTTCTCCTCATCGGTTGCCAGCAAGCCCGACCCTATCAGTACGGCAAAAATGCCGGCAATGACCGGGACATAGGAGAAGAGCGCAAAATCCAGGTAGCCTGCTGGCGAGAGGAAATCCAATCCGCCGCCGAAAAAGGCCAGCATGACCTCGCCATAAGCATTGAAGAGCGCCACGACCTCTGCTTGCTGCTCAATCATAGGGTTGTAAATCGCCATCAGATACACGGTAATCAGCCCAAAGGAGATACCCCAGCCGAGAATCTGGCTGCGCAGGCGCTTGAGAGTATATGCAAAAATTGCTAACATGGTTATCTCCTCACCTACGCCGCATAATAGGCCAGAAAGACTTCTTCCAACGAAGGCCGTTCGGTCTCAAATTCGACCACCGGGAACTGCGCAACGGCTTTGATGAGCGCGTCCATCTCGCCTTCGACCTGCAACACCAGCGATACCCCATCGCTTGCGGAGAGGATGGTAACGCCGGGGATGGCGGCCAGGGCGGCTGTGGCTAGCGGTTCACGCAGGCGCAAGCGCACGCGACGCAACGCCCGATGCACCAGTGTTTGCGTCTCCGCCACCTCCACCAGCGCGCCTTGCCGGATGATGCCTACCCGGTCGGCAATCTCCTGCACTTCGCTGAGGATATGCGATGAGAAGAAGATGGTCGCGCCCTGTTGCCGGGCTTCCTGCACCAGCCGGAGTGTTTCCTGTTGCAGCAGCGGATCGAGGCCGGCAGTGGGTTCATCGAGCAGCAGCAATTCGGGCTGGTGCATGAGAGCCTGAACGACGCCGACCTTTTGTTTGTTGCCCTTCGAGAGGTTCTTGATGGGGCGTTTGAGGTCGAGCTCGAGGCGGGCCGCCAGGCGGCGAACGTACTCCCAATCCAGGCGATTGCCGCGCAGGGCGGCGAAGTAGCGCAGCTGTTGCTCGGCGTTGAGGTTGTCTTCCAACGCCAGCTCGCCGGGCAGATAGCCCGCGCGCGCATGAACGGCGACAGGATCGGCTTGCGGATCGAAGCCCAGCACACGAAGGGTGCCGCTGTCGGGCCGGATCATATCGAGCAAGCAGCGGATGGTGGTGGTTTTCCCCGCGCCGTTCGGGCCGAGGAAGCCGAAAATCTCACCGCGTTGCACTTCTAGATCGAGCCCGCGCAGAGCGAGTACGCGCCCGTAGGATTTAGTTAGCCCGTGAATGGTGATAGCGAGATCAATAGACATGATTGCTCCAAGAAAAATTCATAGGCGCGACACACTTCTGCGAAACATGTGTCGCGCCTGAGGATTAACCCATCGCAGTGAGGTACTGCTCCACCGTTGCGGCGACGGCAACATCGGCAGTGATGCCCACCCAGCCATCGCCGGGCATGACCAGATTGACGACGACGATGTTCGCGCCGTTGAAGATGGCACTGCGCGATTCTTTGAGGTCCACGCCACCCGCCGCTGAGATGAACACGTCATACTTGCTGCGGATCCGGTTGATGTGACGGTACTGGATGACTTTGCCGCGCGTGGATTCCTCATCGCGCCCGCGATGAAGCACCACCACGTCCGGGGGCTTGTGCAATAGCCGCACCACTGCGAGCGGGTCTGGCACGCCGATCATATCAATCATCGAGAGCATCCCCAGGCGATCACAATGCGCGATGAACAGATCGAGCGTTTCGGTAGGAGAGCTGCCTAGCGCAGTGGCCGCAGTGGCGCCCGCCGCGCGCGCGAGCGTGACCTCGCCCAGTGCACCATCGGACGTTTTGAGATCGGCGACAATCTCACCACGCCACAAGCTGCGCATCAGCCGGATCCCGGCCATGCCCTCACGCTTGATGAAGGGTGTCCCGGCTTCGATAAAGACCCGCTCATTGGCGCGCAACGTGGGCAACACGCGCTGCACCAGCCCCAGGTCGTAGTTAAAGGCGAGTTGTAGATAGCGGACGTTGTTATCGAGTCTCACCGTCGCCTACTTTTCAGTGGTGAATTTGCCGAGCACCTGACCGATATCGGATGGGACGAAGAGGATAATTTTCTCCGAAGGGTCAGAGGCGATGTCGCGGATGGTCTGGAGCGTGCGCAAGTGCAGCGCAGCGGGGTTCCGCGAGAGCATTTCCGCCGCCTGCTGGAGGTTCTCGGAAGCGGTCAGCTCGCCCTGCGAGGCGATAATCATGGCGCGGCGTTCGCGTTCGGCTTCAGCCTGCTTCGCCATCGCGCGCTTCATCTCGGAAGGCAGTTCCACTTCCTGAATTTTGATGGATTCCACATCCACACCCCAGCCGCTTGTCTCCATGTCCACAATTTCGCGGATGCTATCGGCGATCTTCTCGCGCTCGGTGAGTACAAAATCCATCTCCGCGTTGCCGATGACATCGCGCAGCGCGGCCTGCGTGTACTGGCGCACGGCAAAGACGTGATCCTCAATTTTGATGATGACGGCTTCGGGGTCAACGACCTTGAAGTAGACCACCGCATTGACCAGCATGGGGATATTATCGCGGGTCATCACTTCCTGGCGGGGGATGTCCGCCGTCTTGATGCGCATATCCACCTTGCGCATGGATTGCACGATGGGGATGACAAACGTGAGACCCGGCTCGCGCGTGCCGGCATACTTGCCGAGCTGGAAGACTACGCCGCGTTCGTATTGGTAAATGGTTTTGACGGCGCTGAGGGCCAAGATGACCAGTAGCACAACGGCAGGCAACACAGCACAACTCAGGAAGGCGATAATTGACTCAGCCATGGGGGGGACTCCTTTCAGATGCTAGTTGGATCGCGCGGACACAGCCGCTTACGAGTATTATACTGCAAAAGAGAGGGAAGGGAATACGCATTTGACATTTCCCCTACCTGTGATATAAACAACCCTATAAGGCTGTGATCGGGAAAAGTAGGCGTCAAGGCGCGGTACAGAGAGCCGGAGGCAGGTGTGAATCCGGTACCAACGCAGACGGTGAATGGCCCCGGGAGCCGCCCGCCGAAAGGCCAGTCGCCACTGGCTGAGTAGTCCGGGACGGAGACGCCACCGTTATCAGGGCGCAGGGCATCGCCGCGAGGCCGTGTCCGCAAGAGTGAGGCTGGCTAGAGGGAACGCGCTTTCACCGGCGCGTTTTTTTTGTACCTCGTACCGGCAGCCTAACCGGGGTGGCACCACGGGCAATACGCTCGTCCCTGCTGAGGGATGGGCGTTTTTTGTTGTCTGGTTGCTGGATGCTGGTTGCTGGAAATTATTTCTTGAACGATGATTCATTTGTCAAGTCCTGAAATACGTTTACAGAACGTAAGTTCTATCGCCTTATTAACTTGCGAACCTTAACTTTCTGACTCTTTAGATTGCACGGCGACGGCGGGCGGCTGATATTGGTACACCGTAAAC